>ERZ824480.538-NODE-538-length-48036-cov-16.230904_pt1 | contig 48036 bp, 44 predicted proteins | sample MGYA00519861_ERZ824480 | MGnify/ENA primary metagenome ERZ824480 (study PRJEB31778, sample SAMEA3449152) | human gut metagenome | biome: human gut; feature: human-associated habitat; material: faeces | place: United Kingdom | collected 2010/2012 ... | reverse complement strand
GCACCGGCCTTCGCGTTTGAGCAGAGCAAGCGCGCGACCATAGGCGGGCGCTTTATCCGTGTTGATGAATCGCGGGATCTGCCACTTCTTCACGTTGTTGAGGATTTTACCCAGAAACCGGTATGCAGCTTTGCTGTTACGACGGGAGGAGAGATAAAAATCGACAGTGCGGCCCCGGCTGTCGACGGCCCGGTACAGATACGCCCAGCGGCCATTGACCTTCACGTAGGTTTCATCCATGTGCCACGGGCAAAGATCGGAAGGGTTACGCCAGTACCAGCGCAGCCGTTTTTCCATTTCAGGCGCATAACGCTGAACCCAGCGGTAAATCGTGGAGTGATCGACATTCACTCCGCGTTCAGCCAGCATCTCCTGCAGCTCACGGTAACTGATGCCGTATTTGCAGTACCAGCGTACGGCCCACAGAATGATGTCACGCTGAAAATGCCGGCCTTTGAATGGGTTCATGTGCAGCTCCATCAGCAAAAGGGGATGATAAGTTTATCACCACCGACTATTTGCAACAGTGCCCTTTCAACGACCTTCAAACGGTAACCTTATTCTTACCCATATACCAGGTTAATTTAAATAAATTGATTCTCACTGATATGAATGTATGCGGTTGCTGTTGTTCTAGCATACATATTTTCCTTTATCGCGACAATAGCGTTACTCAGGGTTAAAGTGTTATATCGATGTTCGGATCGAAAAAGTGATTTATACCATTTGAAATCATCAGGCATCTATCATTGATCACATAAAAACACACATAAGTCTGTCTCAGGAGGATTTATTTCATATTCAAAAAACATCTGACTAACCCATCCGCGATGATAAGTTTTATGATTAATGATATGCAGGAACATGTCACCTCGGGTCATCTCACCAGATTGACCGGAGACGAAGTTAAATTTCAGACATTCGCTAAAAGTTTCAATGGTCTGTTCACCTGCCCAATCGATATACCATTGATTAACCCGAGATTGCGCATCAATTAAATCATTAAATACTGGATGTAGAACATCTCGTCGTGTTGAAAAATTATGTTTTTCCCCAAGCAAATGTGCTCTCCAAATAAGGTCAACAACATAGTTATGGTTTAACGTGCCAACCATAGACTTGAAGAGAGTATTGCTTTTCTGATAAATAGCACCTTCGGGAAGTGATTTCATAGCAGTAAATAAAACTTGGTCTGCCCAGTTGCTGTATTTTGCTAAATTTATTGCTGTTTCGACTTTCATCATGATTTTATTCCTCGATTAAACTACTTACATTAAGATGGCTAATCATTAATCAAATTAAATTTATAACACGACTAAAACTATAAACAAACTTTTAGTTTAGGTGCCGCATTCTGCATTGCATTCGCTAATTCTTCTTCGACCACTGGGTGGTTGAAAGGTATTTCTAACATTCTGGAAATAGTGAGTTCTTGCTGATAGGTCCATGCCAGCAAATGAGCGATATTTTCTGCTCTTGGTCCGGACCACTCAGCTCCAAGAAATAGACCAGTTTTAATATCAGCATAAATATGCATCCTTCCACGGTTTTTTAGCATAACTCAGCTGCGTCCTTGATCTGTGAAATCCATTGCTTCCGTGACAATATTTCTTGGTTCCTGATCCACATAACGCTGCCCTACCATGGCGATCTGAGGGTCAGCGGATACGATGCTAATTGGTGCCCGCCTTGGTAAAACTTCGATATCTGGGTAGTGTGCTGCGTTCCGGCCAGCCATTTTCCCTTCATCAGCAGCCTCATGAAGCAACAGGAGAATATTGTTGGCATCTCCTGCGATAAACACAGGCGCGGTACCACATTGTAAGGTCTTAGCATCGAAAACTAGAATACCCAGCTTATTAAGCTGTAAGGTGGTGTTTTCGAGATTCAGTGAGTCCACATTGGATTTTCTCCCTGTACATGCGAGTACATAGTTGAATCGTCCTGTCACGACAGAACCATCGAGTTCGGTGAAAACAATTACGGCCTCGTTGTCATCAAGCTTCATCTCATGAATGGTTGCATCTGGATGAAGGTAGAACTCCTCGCCAAGGTCAAACTTAACTTGTTCGACAACCATCGGATCAGTTAACAGACCGACAGCTTCCTGTACATCAAATACACGAACCTGTACTCCTAAACGAGCAAATGCCTGTCCTACTTCAAGCCCAATCACTCCAGGACCAAATACGGCAATACGATGCGGCAAGTCTTCCCAGTTGAATACGTCGTCATTTACAACCAGACGATCTCCGAAAACAAGTAATGCCGGTGGAATGTAAGGGCCTGACCCCGTTGCGATGACGACGGAATGGGCTTGGACGGTAGCATAATCACCAATAGCCAGCACTGTATCATCGATAAAACACGCATATCCGGTATATCTGTCTTGTGCAGGAATACTTGCAGCTCGGCCTAGTACTCGGCCGACAAAACGATCACGTTCAGACCAAACCCGCGCCATGACCTCCCGTCCATTAATACGAATTTCACCCTCGATATGAATACCGAATGGTGTGGTATAACAAACTTCGTATGCCGCTTCTGGGGCGGCAATCAATAGCTTGGAAGGCATGTATCCAACACGTGCACAGGTAGTGCCCCCAACTCCGCCCTCAATAATTACGACGCGCTTTCTGGCCTCACGTGCTGCTCTTTAGGATGCAAGCCCGACAGTCCCTGCGCCAATGACTGCAACATCAGTTTCAACCTTCTCCAGTTGCCCATGTTCTTTGATATCAGCAGTCTTGATATTGTTGTTTATATAGCGATGATTACTCATCATCATTTTTCAAACAATTGATTTTTAATGTAAACATGTATGCTATTGATCGGCAAGATATGCTCTCCAGCCTCCGTAGTGAGTAATGTCGGTTGCATGTTCAATAGCGTAAGGTTCGCATACAAAACCTTTGGCCTGGCTGCCGTCTTCCAGTGTCAGAGTGCCTATTCCCAGGGGGGGAGGTATCTCGGCAACAAAATAGCCAAATGCAGTTGCTGACAGTTCCCAGATCTCGACTTCGATATACCCTGCAGCATTCCTGTCGCGGAGCAAACCGGGTTTTGGAGGATTGGAATCATTAATGGCATACAGCGCATAACCGGCGGATGTTTTCGTTGTCGCATGCAGGGTTCCACCGCGGCCGGTCAGCTGGTGATTCAGTGGCTGACCAGACAAATGAGCTCCCACAACAGCGATACGGATAGCGCTTTCCTGTAATGCCTCCCACGGAGATTCCTCCCGGTCCCTGGCCATAAATGCTTTACCCAGGCTCGCGATCGTACCATCTTCGAATGCCTGGCCGATGAAAGTAATACCGAACGGTAGCCCATCTGGACGAAAGCCAGCCGGAACGGCTATTGCTGAGAGATCCATTAAATTCACGAAATTCGTGTAGAAGCCCAGATTGCTGTTCAAGCACACGGGATCGGTTAACATATCTTCAACGGTATAAATCGTCGGAGCTGTGGGTAGCAACATCACATCGATCTGCTGCCAAAGAGCCTGTGTGCGCCGGTTCAGCTCGCTGAGACGGTAGCTGCCCCGGAATGCGTCAGCCGCGCTCATGTCCTGGGCCGACAGGATTATGTCCCGCACTACCGGGTGGATCGCACCAGGGTGTTCGTCAGTAAAACTTTGGATGGCCGCAAGCCGCTCGGCCACCCAAGGGCCGCTATAGAGCAGTTCAGCCGTTTCCTGGAATGGAGTATAGTCGAAACGTACACATTGCCCCCCCATCTTTTCCAGCTTACGAATAGCCTCCTCGAAGAGCCCCTCAGCTTGCATGTCATCAAAAAACTTGAGTTGTGATGCGGACGGCACTCCAAAGGTAAAGCGTGCTGGCCACTTCCTTTCGGTCCAGGTGGATGACTGAACCTGCCGTGAGAATGAGTCAGCCGCATCGTAGGCGGAAGCGATACGTGCAACAGTCAGCGCATCATCTACACTGTGCGCAAATATGGATATGCAATCCAGACTTCTCGCAGCAGGGACGAGTCCTCTGGTTGATATGGTACCTTTTGTCGGTTTGATACCTACCAAATTATTGAAGGCAGCCGGTACCCGGCCAGATCCTGCCGTGTCAGTGCCAAGTGAAAATGGTACAAAACCACTGCCCACTGCTACCGCGGACCCGCTACTGGAGCCACCCGATATGTAGCGCTCATCAAACACACAAGTTGGGATCCCATAAGGCGACCGAGTCCCATTAAGCCCAGTAGCAAACTGATCCAGATTAGTCTTTCCTATAGGAATAGCACCAGCAGCAATCAACTGTTCTACGACAAAGGCATGGCTCTGAGGCATATAGGAGAACTCAGGGCAACCCGCCGTTGTAGGCAGCCCAAAAACGTCAATGTTATCCTTCACTCCGAATGGGATGCCAAACAACGGAAGCTCCTCACCTCTGGCTTTTCGGGCCATAGCTTGTTCTAGCATGTCGAGGGCCACATTTAGTGGAAGCAGACTAATCCATACAGGATGTGTTCCAGCGATATCAATGCGGTGGTAAATTTCGCGCAGAACATCTTTTGGATCAGAACAATATGCATATGCATGTTTGAATGATGCCAGATTAAGTGGAGCCTGCTGTTCGAGTACGGTAGATGTCATTAAAGAATGTGTAATTGTCAAATTCATATTGCAGTTATATCCAACGTTATAGTCTAGAAAAGGTGATTGTTGGTATTTAGCTCGTTTCTTTTCACACTGCTTTGGTGTGTACCACATGGCTTGTTAACATCTCGGTTAACTGCTGACGCACGTCGTTAAACTCCGGCGCAGTAATGCAACGAGGTCTGTCGAGTGGCACACAAAAATCTGTTTCTACCCGTCCAGGACCGGCCGTCATTACCACCACGCGATCAGCCAGCAAGACAGCCTCCTCTACAGCATGAGTAACAAATACCACGGTAAGTCGGGTCCGTTCCCAAATTTCAAGTAGTTCCTGCTGCAGGGCGTCCCGGGTTAACGCATCAAGGGCACCAAAGGGTTCGTCCATAAGCAAGACCTCGCAATCATTGGCTAATGCCCGTGCAATGGAAACTCGTTGTTTCATGCCGCCGGAGAGTTGGCCTGGAAAGTGATCTGCAAATTTTGTGAGACCGACCATATTCAAATAACGATCGGTAATCTCACGTAGCATGGCTTTGGATAGTCCACGCTGCTTAGGGCCGAAAGCAATGTTTTGCCGCACTGTCAACCAGGGGAATAATCCATAATCCTGGAAAACCATACCCCGCTCTGATGCAGGTTCGGTAATCGGGGTGCGATACATACGCGCCATACCTGAGGATACGGATTCGAATCCCCCCATAATGCGTAACAGTGTGGACTTGCCGCAACCCGAGGCGCCAATCAAACAGATGAACTCTCCCTTCCAAATCTGCAGATTCACGTCTTTCAGAGCATGAATAGGACGACCATTCAGGCTGAAGACTTTGCTTACACCTGCGATATCGAGGATGGGCATCCCTTTTTGAGAAGGGGTGGCAAAGGCTGTGATAGTGTCAGGCATTGTGTTGTGGACTCCATTTGAGTAAACGATTATTGAGTGTTACCAAAAGGCGATCGGTGATAAAACCTGTGAGACCGATGACTACCATACCCGCGATAACCACATCGGTGCGTGAAAGCATCCGGCCATCCATAATGGCCGCACCCAGTCCTTCAGGTACTCCGGTCATTTCTCCAACAACAATCAAGAACCAGGCGATAGCATGCCCCATGCGTAATCCATTGAAAATTGATGGCATTGCTGCAGGCAATACAACCTGACGGAACATAGATGGTCCTTTACATCCCAACATTGCTGCCGCTTCGAACAGGCGTGGCTCTACGGACTTCACTCCGAAAGCTGTGTTAATAGCAATGGGGAAAAATGCCCCCAGGCAAACAAGAAAAATGGCTGCATTCGGCCCCACACCAAAAAAGATCATGGACAACGGTAACCAGGCCGTCACCGGAACCGGACGCAACAATTGCAAAGTAGGATCAACAAGCCGGCGAACCAGCGCATTCTTTCCGATAAGAAGACCAGTTGGAATGGCCAACAACACCGCCAAAGCAAAAGCGCCATATACACGCGACATAGATTTAATCCAGTGAATATAAAGAGTGCCACTGAATGCATCGTCGTATACACCACCTACAGCAAAATCCTTGAGCATTAGAGCCACATTTGCGGGGGATGGAACGAGCATGGTGCCACTTAGTCGCACGGCAAAATCCCATAAAAACAGTAGAATCAACGGCAGGAGCACCGGTGCCACCCAGCGCACAAGCCATTCTTTAACCCGACTGGGCGGTGAAGGCATCAGATCCTGATCCTGCTCTAATTTCGTCATCTCCTCAGCTTTGTGTGTCAAAGCTGCCTGATAATGAGGAGGAGTTGCTGCTGAACTGGTCTCATAGGCTGTGTCATCGCCAGATGAACCGGGAATTTTCAGTATTGGTGTGGCCATAACAACTCCTGCAATGAATGGAATTTTTGATGTGGCAATATCATCAATGTGGCCCCAGGTTTGTGACTAAGAAACTATCATTTTCGGGCAGGCGGCGTATCTGCTTACGTTCAAGCATCAGGGAGCCGTAGTTTTTACAATGCTGTAGCCATTCATCATCGGCTCTCCAGACAAATTTGACATTGTCTGCTGCAAGGCTGGCCACATCCTCTGGTAGGCCCAGTTTTGTATTAGCCATCTCCAGCAACTCTTTACGATTAGCCATTGCATATTCAGATGCCTTGCGATGTATTTCCAAAAATACTTTGACGAATTCAGGGTTGTTTTTAAGGGTGTCAGCATGTGTGGTCATGACCATATTCACGGAGCCCACAGAAGTGCTGTAGGGGTATTCCAGTACTTTGCCTATACCACGTGATACGCTAATGGAGGGACCGGGTTCGGCTCCTACGTAGGCATCAATATCACCACGTTCAAGAGCACCGGCCATTTCGCTGAATGACACACGGATCGGTTTCACATCTTTAATGGTCATGCCCTCAGATTTCAGGCGTTCGAGAAACACCGTTTCCTGAGTTGAACCGGTAAGGATACCTATACGTTTGTTTTTGAGATCTTTGAAACTACTGATCCCGGACTTATTGCTGACCACCAGACCCATGCCACCATTACTCATCGGAGAAATAACAACCACAGGCTCACCAGCAGCGCCCCCCAGAACGGCAGCAGCCAGACCATAGCCACCAAAATCAACTGAATGTGTCACTACGGCGTTTTTACCATCTGTAGGGGTTTCAAATGGCACAACCTCGACCTTATATCCTTTGGGGGTGAATTTATCGTAGAAATATGGAGTTATGCCGTGAATAAGTTTGAGGGTCCCTACTCTGATGATAGTGTCTGCGGCCTGAACAGGCATCACCGTACAAAATAATGAAGCAGTTAAAGAGAAAATCATGAGTCTGCGTAAAAACATATTAAGGTTCCCAATTCGACATAAATGATGGATACCATCTTGTGCACAAGAATCAAAACAAGCAAAGCAATTAATATGCCAATATGGAGATAACATGAATTTTAATTAATTAGTTCTTGTTTTCCTTAGTAACAATCCTACTCTGCGAAACACCTCTTTTCTGCCAGCGCGGAACTTATTTATTATCCTTATATGAAATGCACCAATTTAGGGAAATGGAAGGTCAGGATTGGTGCAGTAGAATTTACTGCGATTGCACTCACCGTTTCGCAAAACTGCAATAAACAAAGAGTCCGGGATACTCAAGGTAAAAAATTTGATACAGTGATGGTTAGACACTACTCGTTCTGATAATGTTGACATATGCGTATGATTCATAAGTACAACCTTGCTTCTACAGAGTCGCCATCCAATCGGACACGAGCGGATGACGTTTACGAAAAGATTAAAAACGAAATCTCCGAGTTCAGACTAATCCCTGGCGATCATTTTACTGAAAGTGAAATCAGCAAGCGTTTTAACGTCAGTCGAACACCTGTGCGACAAGCATTGTTTCGTTTGCAATCTGAAGGTTATGTTCAGGTGCAATTTCGGGCTGGCTGGCGAGTACAGCCATTCGATTTTGATATCTTCGAACAACTCTACGATCTACGTATGGTCCTTGAGGTGGCAGCAGTACGCCGGTTGTGTGATCAGGATCGGCGAGTGGATCTGGCACGCCTATCCTCACTTCAGCAAATATGGCTCGTGCCAGCCTCGGAACGATGTACGGACGGGTTACAGGTTGCCAGCTGGGATGAACAGTTTCATACCACACTTGTCGAAGCTTCAGGCAATAATGAAATGGCTCGTATGCATAAAGATGTAACAGCACGTATCAGGATCATCCGAAGACTCGACTTCACCAAAACAGATCGTATCACCACGACATACACCGAACATTCTGAAATTTTACGTGAAATTCTACGAGGCAAAAGCGAAGAGGCTATTTTGCTACTATGTGCTCATATTGAAGCCAGTCAAAAAGAAGTGCAAAAAATTACTTTGCATCAGATTCAATTAGCTCGCAAACAAGGGCTGGGTTTGGTCGAAACTTGATGCTCCACTCATAAAATAAATGCCCAAGTTATACAAAAATTAACATCCTCTTCCTCTAAGGGATGAGGACTGCTACAATCAGGTTATAATGTACTTTCACAAAAATAACCGTTGCAATATTTTCATTACACGGAAAAGAATATTTTTCCAATTCCAATCATTCTATTCATATTATTTATAAATCCGTTCTCTTTTTCTGGTGCTTTAACTGCTCCTCATTGTTATATTTCTGTATTTAGCCGATTATCTTTACAGTTATTTTTATCCGTTCAGAACACTGAATGAAGCACGGGAAATTACAGAGCGCTGGCTGGCTGAATATAACTGTGAGAGGCCCCATGAATCCCTGAATAACCTGACACCGGAAGAGTACCGGCTGATGGCTGAAAACCCGGAAATCTCAAAAAGTGCGTGGAACTAAAACGGGTGTACTTACACCAGCATACGCGATACGCGAGCTGGTACAGGATGGTTCCGCTCCAGCCAGATGGCCTGAAAATAATGCTGGTCGACGTTTTCCCAGCAGGGCGGATTTGATATGCCGAACGGGGATTTCACCCGCAAAAGCGCATCCCTGAATAGGCCATAAATTTCTGCGTCAGGCAGCAGATATGGGGTCGGTTCCGGCTGAGGGCGAAATGACACCCTAAGCTTTCGGTTCCTTGGGCCAAAGATATTCGCCAGTCAGTAGAATGTGCGCCCAGCCCAATGGGGATATGTGGGGAAGAAATTCAGGGGGAACATCCAACCCTTCGTTCCGCCGCTCCGTGACGGCATGACCAAGATGGACGGTATTCCAGTAAATGATCACCGCAGTCAATAAATTGAGCCCAGCGATTCGGTAGTGCTGCCCCTCTGTCGTGCGATCGCGAATTTCCCCCTGCCTCCCGATACGGAGCGCATTTTTGAGCGCATGGTGGGCCTCTCCCTTGTTAAGACCGATCTGAGCACGCCGCTGCATGTCCGTATCCAGGATCCACTCAATAATGAAAAGGGTCCGTTCAATACGACCAACTTCACGAAGCGCAACTGCAAGGTTGTTTTGTCGTGGGTAAGAAGCGAGCTTGCGCAGGAGTTGGCTGGGCCTGATTTTGCCAGCGGTCATCGTCGCGGCACAACGGAAAATATCAGGCCAGTTCGCAACGATAAGATCCTCCCGGGCTTTTCCACCTACCAACTTGCGTAACTCCCTGGGGGTCGTATCGGGATTAAATACGTACAACCGCTTCGATGGCAGATCCCTGATTCGCAGAACGAGATTGTAGCCGAGCAGGCTACTGGCTCCGAACAAATGGTCGGTGAATCCTGCTGTATCGGCATACTGTTCGCGAACATGGCGACCGACCTCGTTCATCAGTAGTCCATCGAGAATATACGGTGCCTCGCTCACGGTCGCCGGGATCGACTGACAAGCGAATGGCGCGAACTGGTCGCTTACGTGAGTATACGCTTTGAGGCCGGGAACAGAACCATATTTGGCATTGACCATGTTCATGGCTTCGCCATGCCGCGCTGTCGGGAAAAACTGACCATCGCTCGATGCTGACGTGCCCATCCCCCAGACGCGTGACATCGGCAGTTTACCCTGCGCGGCCACCACAATTGCCAATGCCTGGTTCATGGCTTCGCTTTCAACATGCCAGCGGGCAAGGCGTGAGAGCTGCCAGTAATCATGCGTGTTTGTAGCTTCCGCCATCTTACGCAGGCCCAGATTGAGCCCTTCAGCGAGCAGGACGTTGAGCAGACCGATCCGGTCGCGACATGGAGCCCCGGTTCTCAGATGGGTAAACGCATCTGTGAAACCAAGGGCTGCATCAACTTCAAGCAGCATGTCGGTAATCCGAACGGACGGCATTCGGCGATACAGATCCAGTATGAGTGCCTCGGCACCATCCGGCACGTCTGCTGTCAACCTGTCGATCCGCAACGTTCCATCTTCTATGCTACCGTGCGGAATAGTGCCGTTACGGGCAGCCCGGGCCAGCCGCTTAAGAGCGATCGTGAGTCGCGCCTTTCTGTCTGCCAGCCAATCCTGTGGGTTGGAAGGCACGGCCAGTTTTGCATTTTCCTGCGCCGCGATCATCGGCACCAGTACCTGCTTGAGGTCACCATAGCGGCGCGAATGAGCGAGCCAGACATCTCCGGAACGAAAAGCATCCCGGAGGTGAAAGAGTACCGCCACTTCCCAAAGACGGGTATCTCCTTTTTCCTGAGCTCGTAAATGACGGTTCCATTTGGAGCTGGGCCGCAGGAAACGCCTTTCTGGCGATGCAACACCTTTCATCTCTCCGATCGACAAAGCTGCTGCTACCAATGGTCCGGCGACCGGCGCGGCTTCGAGCTTCAGACAGCGCAACATGCGGGGCGCATAACGACGAAAGCGATGGTATCCCTGCCCGACATATGCAAGAGGCTCATCGGCTAGCGTGTTGCTGAGTTGAGTCCCTGTCGCTACCAGTTGAGCGAGCCGGTCCCATGCAACCGAACTGGCGACAGCCATCTCCAGCGGGGTTCCGTCACTGCGGGCCTCAAGCAACGAAGCTCCCAGCGCGGTGAAGGTACGGATCGTATCCGTGAGTGTGGCTTTAGAGCCGGAAATTGTTTCGTCATGCTGGCGCTTCGCTTCCCGCCAGGTTTTTCCTACGATCCTGTCATGGGTTTCGACTATGGCATCAGCAATCGCCGCTTCCCACTCCACAACACAGACGGCAAGGATCGCCCAGCGGCGGTCCGAAGTGATGTCACGCAAACCGTCGGTGAAGTAGCGTTCACCCTGCCGACGCAGCCGGGCAATGCGATGGGCAGGTATGCTGGCCAAAGCACTATGATTGATATTCAGGGTACGCAGAAATTCGAGCCTGTCGAGCAAACGGTTAGCAGCAGCCGAGTTGTTACCAACCTCGAAGTTGCGAAGCCAGATGAAACGACTGATATTGCCGGCGAGCATTTCACTCAGAAGTTTGTCCAGGTGATCGCGAACATCCGCTGTTAAATTTTCCGCAATCCGCGTTTCAATCCGCCGCTCAGCGGCGACCAGAGCATCCGCGCACAAGCGCTCGATTGTCGATACTGCGGGCAGAATGGTGGAAGTTTCCCGACACCGCACAATAAAACGATGAGCAAGATCCTCGTTTGATCTGGCATCTTCGGCCTGGCCGAAAGTCCACTCCCGCAGATCACGGGCACCACGGCCCGTGAAGGTCTTGTAGCCGTAAATTTCGCGCAGCGTGTCCATGTGCTGCTGACGGGTTTGGCGCCGTGTGGCATAAGTGAGAAGCGCATCAGCCGGAACTCCAAGCTGAGCACCGACGAAGGAAAGGACTTCACGCGGGATCATTTCACCAGGAGCCAGTGCACGGCCCGGATATCGTAAGGCACAAAGTTGCAGGGCAAAGCCAATCCTGTTTTCCGGTCTGCGGCGCTGCCTAATGTTTTCCAGGTCATCATCGCCCAGCGTGTAGAACTTCAGTAGCGACAGTTCGTCCGTGGGCAGATCGAACAGCGCTGCTCGCTGCCGTTCGGTGAAAATATGGCGTCGTGACATACAAATTCGTCCCTTTTGAAGTATAGTCTGTTTTGGACAACAGCCAGCCCATATAAATCAGGGCGTTCCGATACAAAAATCCAGGAGGGTTCAATTGGGACATCGTGCCGCCATTTACTGCCGGGTTTCAACAGCGGATCAGTCTTGTGAACGCCAGGAATTTGATCTGCGAGCCTTCGCCGGCCGTGCCGGCTACGACGTGGTGGGAATATTTAAGGAAACAGGTTCAGGAACTAAACTCGACCGGGCCGAGCGAAAGAAAGTCCTGGCGCTTGCCCAGTCCAGACAAATTGATGCAATCCTGGTCACTGAGCTTTCCCGGTGGGGGCGCTCGACGCTCGATCTGCTCAATACGCTACGTGAACTGGAGAACTGGAAGGTTTCCGTGATAGCCATGAATGGAATGGCGTTCGATCTTTCGTCGCCGTATGGACGAATGCTGGCGACGTTTCTTTCCGGCATTGCGGAGTTTGAGCGGGATCTCATCAGCGAGCGGGTCAAGTCAGGCCTTGCTGTTGCGAAGGCACGTGGTAAGAGGCTTGGTCGTCAGGCCGGAGTGCGACCAAAATCAGACCGACTTTTGCCTAAGGTGGTTGCGATGAGGGCCGAGGGACGCAGCTATCGCTGGATCGCACGCGAGCTCGGTATCAGCAAGAATACCGTCGCTGACATCGTGCAACGACACAGAGCTAACGCTTAGGGTGTCATTTCGCCCTCAGCCGGAACCGACCCCAACGACGGTGGCTCACACCATTTTGGCGCAGCCCGCTATCAGGCATGCCGCCTGGGCATTGCGGTTCCACTAACAGGCAGACTCTGTCGCTACGGTGTAAATGTGCCGATGATCTCCGCTATACGTCAGCAATGGCATCTGTTTGCTGTTCCGACAGATGAACTCTTCAGCAGCTTTTTCGACGCCATGAATGCCTTTGAATGCCCGTTTGGTAATTCCGGTTTGCCGCGTCACATGCATGATACGGATAAGTCAGGAGTTGCTCTCAAACTGGTCTGGCTTGAACGTGGCCATCCCAGAGCCAGTGCTGTTGCTAATGTACTTTCAGCCGCAGGTTTTCCTGATTTCGGGAAGCAGCTCCAGCAACTGGCCAAAGAACCTTCGCCACGTTGAATAAGCCTGATTTATTTTCACTTACTTATTCGATTAAAGCTAATGTATGCGTACATTAGCTTTAATCAGGCATTTAATCCCCTGCGCCTTTCTCCCTGTTCTGATTTTTCCGGTAGTCCTGCTTCACTCTCCCGATATTCTTCAGGACGATCTGCCAGTGGTCGTCTGCCTGCTGCCGGTAGCGTTCGGCAACGGCAGCAATAATGTCAGGATCACTGTCATGGCTGCGGTGCATACGTCCCTTCTGGCCAAAGATATCAACAATAATATTCTGGCTGCCCTGCCTGTCGAAAAGATGAGCGCACAGGCGCTTCACAACCAGCGGAGTGTAGTCCAGCCCGGCCTCATCAGCGATCTGGAAGAAGAAGTACAACATCTCATACGTTTTGTAGCGCTTGACGGCCGCACTAAGCCTGGCGGCCCGTTGCGGTGCTTCCCAGGTGTCATCCCTGTAGTTACGCAGTTCTGCCTGGTAGTCAGATGCCAGGTCTTCCTCTGTATACCGGTGGTGCCGGAAAAAGTATTCCCTGGCCCGTTCGACGACTGATTCATCCTGCGGCATGTCTGTCTCTGGATAATGCTAACGTATGCGTACATTAGCATTAACATCAGTATCCGGCAAGGGGTGTGGCGTGCATCGTACCAGTGGTGCATCCCGCCCGGGCTCCGGGCATGCTATGCCAGCACTTCGACCAGCCGTGCGCTGTCCGGGTGTCCTTTTTCGCTACCCTGTCACGTTTTTAGTTTGTTTGTTAGTTTATTTGTTAGTTTGTTTGTGTATAATATAGACATACCCCGTTATGCGGAGACTGACAGATGCGTCCGGCAACATACGAACCAGAACAGATTATTGAAGCAGGGCTGGCCCTGCAGGCTGAAGGACGGAATATCACCGGGTTCGCACTGCGTAACCAGGTGGGTGGCGGCAACCCGACACGTCTCCGCCAGATATGGGACGAATACCAGGCATCACAGAGCACGGTCGTCACTGAACCCGTTGCCGAGCTGCCCGTGGAAGTGGCTGAAGAAGTGAAGGCCGTCTCCGCCGCGCTGTCCGAACGCATTACCCAACTGGCGACCGAACTGAATGATAAGGCTGTCCGGGCTGCAGAACGGCGGGTTGCGGAAGTCACACGTGCCGCCGGGGAACAGACCGCACAGGCAGAGCGGGAATTGGCCGACGCCGCACAGACGGTCGACGACCTGGAAGAAAAACTGGATGAACTGCAGGACGGATATGACCGGCTGACGCTGGCGCTGGAATCAGAACGTACACTGCGTCAGCAGCAGGATGTGGAGATGGCCCAGCTGAAAGAACGTCTTGCGGCCGCAGAAGAGAATGCCCGTCAGCGAGAAGAGCGGTATCAGGAGCAGAAGACAGTGCTGCAGGATGCGCTTAATGCGGAGCAGGCCCAGCACAAAAACACGCGGGAAGACCTGCAAAAACGGCTGGAGCAAATTTCTGCCGAAGCTAATGCGCGTACCGAAGAACTGAAGTCTGAACGCGATAAAGTCAATACACTCCTGACCCGCCTTGAATCGCAGGAAAATGCGCTGGTCTCAGAACGTCAGCAGCATCAGGCCACCCGCGAAACGCTGCAGCAACGCCTCGAGCAGGCCGTCGCTGACGCGCAGGCGCGCGCCGGTGAGCTTGCACTTGAACGTGACAGAGTCAGCAGCCTCACCGCGAGGCTGGAATCGCAGGAAAAGGCCTCCTCGGAGCAACTGGTGCGTATGGGCAGTGAAATAGCCAGTCTGACAGATCGCTGCACACAGCTGGAAAACCAGCGTGATGATGCCCGTCTGGAGACGATGGGGGAGAAAGAAACGGTCGCGGCACTGCGTGGTGAGGCTGAAGCCCTGAAGCGTCAGAACCAGTCACTGATGGCGGCGCTTTCGGGCAATAAACAGACCGGTGGCCAGAATGCGTGATGATGACAATTCAGACGCCTGTGATGAAGCGCCCCGGGCGGAGGAAAAATGCTACACCAGAGGGCGACTTCGGGATGAGTTCAGGATGAAGCCAGCCCCCGGTGTGGAACCGGTCAGAATGTACAAAAGTCCTTACGGCGGGAAATACGGCGTATGGCGGCTGGCTGACTGCGTCCCGATGCGGGCGAAACGCCCACAGACAGAAAAACAGCGGCAGGCCAGCGCTCGTCTGGGCCTGCTGGCCCGGATGAAGAGTGAGCGTGGCAGGTTCGCCATGCTGGCACATACCTGGTTAGCGCTGGACCCAGTCTTCCTCGATACCGAAACGACCGGACTTGATGCTGGTGCGCAGGCGCTGGAAATCGGTCTGGTGAATGCCCGCGGTGAGAGGATATTTGAGACCCGTCTTAAACCCACTGTCGCCATCGATCCGGCAGCAGCTGCAGTACACGGTATCAGTGACGAGGATCTGGTCAGAGCGCCATCGTGGCCTGATATTGCACAGCAGCTGCAGCACCATATCGGCCGGCGCCCGCTGGTTATTTTCAATGCTGAGTTTGATACGCGCATTCTGAAGCAGACAGCGGCAGCGCATAACGACCCTGCCAGCTGGCTGGACTCTTTGACGGTGTACTGTGCCATGCGGCTCGCTGCGGGTTATTACGGACCCACCAATCGTTACGGTACCATATCGCTTTCCGGTGCTGTCAGTCAGGCTGGCCTGCGCTGGATCGGGGAGGCTCATTCCGCCGTCACTGACGCCGTTATGACAGCACGGGTGGTAAACAATATTGCCGGATACTGGCATGAACTCCAGTGTGAAATGAATGATGACGCAGGGAGTGAGACTGCATAACGCTGCTCTCTGGCTGGTCAGACAGCTGCAGGTATTAATTCAGGAGTCTGGAATGGAAAATATGATGAAAACTATGCGTGAGCATTTCCCCGCGCGAACAGAGGTGATCGAACAGTCTCTGGATATGTTTGGTATCAAACGAAATGAGGACGGGACGTTACTCTTCCCCCGTCACTCCGATAAACGTTTTCCCGTTGCACGTATCCGTAAGCGACTGGCGGCATATGGCTGGCGAGGGGAACGCCTGAATAAGGAGGTGGCGCGTATCGTCGCGGGCCCTGATATCCTCCCTGACAGGAGGGAATACAGCATTATTTTCCCTTACGGATGGGAGAAGAAGCAGCTGACGCGTGAGATGCGGAGGATGTTTCCCCGTAAGACCGGCCGACGTGTGCTGATTATGCTCGATGAATTACATCAGTTTATTGACTCACGGGAGAAGCAGTGACGCTGACAGAAAAATCAGGCCATCTGGCATGGTGCGCCCTGGTGGCGCTTGCGCTGGCCAGACAGAACGGCGATATGCTGTCAGCTGCTCAGGAAAATCTCTTTCTCACCCGATGGCTGGCGACCGCGCTGAAACAACGGCGTTTTTCGCGTGATGTTGCCCCCGATATCGAATGGCTTCTGAAACAGGGACGTCAGCTGGGCGTCAGCGCGAAGCTGGCCAGCAAGCTGAATTACCTCTGGCGCTCCTGCACCGGCGAGTTGACTGAACAGAACGATCTGTTCCGGCTGACCTATGCGCTGGAAACAGCCAAAGATATGCACTGGAACTACCGTCTGCTGAGCGATCGGGAATGGTCCGGCCGGAATGCCGTGGCGCTCAGTGCGGGTGTGAACGCCATTTATCTCTCACGGGTCAACCTCGATGTTGCTTTTGACGACAGCGGCCGACAGATAAATCCACTGACAGCGCGTCTGACTGGGAACGTAGCGGGGGTAATGAAGCTGTTTAATCGCTGTGGCTGGCAGGCAGAGCCTGAGTCTGGTGCCTCCCTGCCCCACCAGTATTCGCTGATGGCCGGGCAGGGAGTGCCAGGAAAGGGGGATTAGTGGCGGATCTGCGCCAGGTCGTCTTCAGTCAGTCCGGTCATTTTCATGACGGTATTACGGTCAATGCCGTTCTGCAGCATGGTACGGGCAATTTTAAGGGTGGCTTCGCGCTCGCCTTTTTCAATGCCGCGTTGTTCACCGAGCTGAATCCCCTTCTCGATGCCCTTCTGTTCAAGCTGTTGTGCGATGGTCATAAGTGCGTCTCCGTGTTGCGGCACACGCTGTGCCAGTTCGCGTACAAAGGCTTCGGCGTCTGATGTTTCGCCTGCCTGCACTATATAGTGTACCAGCGATATTACCTGTGATGAAGACAGATATCCGGCCAGCAAGATGGGCGCCAGCCGGTCAACCAGTTCTGCCAGGTCCCGCTGGTGAATATGCTTTTGCAGTAAAGTCAGTGCGGCCATACTGCGATGGCCAGCGATTTCATCATCCGGAATGACCGTAACGTCTACCAGCGGGAAAGCGCTGCTGTAGAGCTTGCCTGCCAGCGCCGGATCGTCAAACTCATCCAGCCACCGGGTTGAGTACGGATACGGGCTGCGTTTACCCGTATAGAACAGCACCGGTATCACCAGAGGCAGTTTTTTATGCCCTGCCTCCAGGTGGCGCTGCATGGCGGCTACCGCATAGCGTATCAGGCGGAAAGCCATATGTTTGTCCGGCGTTGACTGGTGTTCCACGAGGACATGTATGTACCCGTCACCTGCTGTGGTTTTCAGGCTGTAGAGAACGTCACTGAAATACTGGCGGAGATCATCCTCAACGAACGAGCCGGATTCCAGTTTCAGCGTGCTGAGATCGCAGACTGCACGCAGCTCTGTGGGCAGGTGGATTTCCATGAAATCCCGGGCAATATCCGGTTGCGTCAGGAACTGCCTGAACGTGGCATCGTGAGGAGTGGGTGTGCTGTTTTTCTTCTTCATCAGCCCTGGCTCTGGAAAATGACCCTGAGATGTTATCACAGCCCGGAAAAAGCTAACATTGGCGGTGAACGGAATTGCCATTCCTTCAGGGGACTGTGCCGGGGTGGTTCGGTCCCCTCTCCTTTATTCTGGTAACTCCGGGCTGACTGCATCATCACGCAGGCGCATGATGGTTTGTCGTGAGGTACCAAACTCGCGGGCAACGGCGCTGATACTGGCACCAGCTTTCAGGTGTTCAAGAGCTGCCTGCCGCTGTTCCTGGTTCAGCGCCGGTGGCCGACCAAACCGTTTGCCTGCTGCTCTGGCCCTTGCAAGGCCAGAATGAGTGCGCTCAATCAGCAAGTCTTTCTCAAACTCTGCCACCGCCGAAATGACCTGCATGGTCATCTTGCCGGCCGCGCTGGTAAGATCCACGCCACCCAGTGCGAGGCAGTGTACGCGAATATCGGACGCTGCCAGCTGCTCTACGGTCTTTCGCACGTCCATTGCGTCACGGCCCAGGCGATCAAGTTTGGTCACTATCAGCACATCGCCATTTTCCATGCGGTCAAGTAACCTGGCAAAACCGAGCCGTTCGCTGGCGGCTACCGAACCGCTAATTTGTTCCTCAATCAGGCGCTGGGGTTTAACGGTAAAACCGGCTGCTTCAATTTCCCTGCGCTGATTTTCCGTTGTCTGTTCAAGCGTGGAGACCCGACAGTAAGCAAAAACTCGTGACATGGCGTTATTTTCTGTACTAAATGGATGTACGAATTATAACGCATGTCCGAAACTAATTTCACTAAGTTTTGGACAGATGTTGTAAGTGATGTACGAAACCGTTCGATTTCGTACACTATCATATGTGTGCCATTATATAACTATAAGCGTGCTATTTATTTTAACCTTTAGGGAGCAGAAAAAAGGAAATAGCAGCGAGCGGTCTGTTTCATTAAGACTGGGGACAGGTACAATATTTATTGTACGACATCGTACAGTTGGGCTTCAGACCCTTATTAGAGGTTTACTTGCAATGCACGGATTGGCTATAAATAATAGGAAATAAAAAAAAACGCTCCCTTTTGAGGAGCGTAAGCCAGTGAAATCGGCGTCAAAGGAGGGTCTAACAAGTGGAGCTGCGGGTTAATACGGGTTAATTCTGGGCGCTCTGACTGCGGTGTTTATCAGCCTGCTGCTGATGAATAACAGAAGACTGGCCGTTATTTGCCTTCTCATGCACCACAGCGGCTTTCTCATGTTCATTCATTTTGGAGAATGACTTTGCGCTTTCGCCGGTGGTTTCAGTTTTGGCGTTCATCATTTTTTTATGCATATCAGCCATATCCTGATGCGCGGCAGATGTGCCGTTCTGCATCATGTCATGTGACATCGCGGCCTGCTCGTGGTTACTCATATCCATCATTTTCATTCCTTCACCCTGAACGGCGCTTCTGGACGCAGAAGATTGCATCTGATGGGCCGGTGCCTGGGCATTATTTACCTGGTCATGCATATTCATGGTTTCTGCAGCCCAGGCGGATGAGGTGACAGCCATAATGGCTAAAAATGATACAAGCGTTTTTTTCATGGTAGGATCCCCGGTGTTTGGATGCCCTGACTGATCAATACCTTATTAATTTAATGAAAGCATTTGGTCACAGGGCGGATTAAGTGTTTATGTGACTGCATTATCACACTGCTCCTGATTTATAACTGAGTATAAAAAACCGCCTCTGTTTATTGCGTGACTGAATGATGACATTTCTGTCACCTGCGTATTTCACATGTAAAAAACGTCACCTCATCAACAGGCGTACACTAAAGAGGATAGTGCGGCCCTGTTGTTCAGCCGACAGCTCTCCGCCATGTGCGTGAATGATCGACCGCGTTATGGATAATCCCAGCCCGGCCCCTTCAGTGTTATGAACACGTGATGAGTCCGCGCGATAGAAGCGATCAAACAAGCGCTCCAGATTTGCAGGCACGCCGCCTGACACCGGATTCGAAATAACCACTTCAACATAGTCACTGCCCTGAGCGATCTGTATCGATGTACGGGTATTATCCGGAGAATATTTAATGGCATTGGAAAGCAGGTTGCTGAACGCGCGTCGCAGCATGTCACTGTCCCCTGCCACGATCCCGTCGCCTTCAACGGTGATTGTTTTTCCTGTTTCTTCGGCCAGGGGTTCAAACAGCTCACGTAATTCATTCAGCTCTTCCGCCAGATTCACGTCTTGTTTATCCAGCTGCAGCAAACCATGTTCAGAACGGGCCAGAAAAAGCATGTCACTGGTCATTCGTGATAATCTTTTGAGTTCTTCCAGGTTCGCAAATAAAATTTCACGGTAATGCGAAACATCTCTGACCTTGGCCAGGGCAAACTGCGTCTGCATCATCAGATTACTGACCGGCGTACGCAGTTCGTGCGCAATATCGGAAGAGAAATCGGACAGTTTCCGGAAGGATCCCTCCAGGCGGTCGAACATGTTGTTAAACTCCCGCATGGTCTCAGAGATTTCCGGAGGCGCCTGATCGGGATTGAGACGCTGGTCAAGGCTGTGGACAGTCATGGATGACGCCAGACTGGTCATTTCCCGCAACGGTTTCAGGCCGATTCGTGTGGTCAGCCAGCCCAGAAAAACCGAAATAAAAACCAGACCGGTATTAAACCAGAGCAGCCAGGTACTGAGCTTATCCATAAACAGGGTGTGATACCCTGTATCCGTGGCGACAGTAATGATGAAATGTTTACTTTTACCTTCTTCGGGCGCTATGGCTACACGTCGCGAGATACTGCGGTATACGGTATTATTTTCTTCAGTCTGGATCATATAGTCCAGAATATCTCCGGACTGGTTCAGCAGGGTTGCAGGGACCAGCGAATTTTTTGCGTAGAGCTCAACAATTTTTTCATTTTCCATATTTTTAATGGAAATGAATAATCCATTGTGCCCTACCATCGCGTCATTTATTTTATCGGATAAGGATTTAATATCCGTTTTGCTCCTGTAAGTTTCTGTTTTAAGAAACTCTTCAGTAAGCTGGAGTTTTCCTGTCAGGAAATCTCTGTCCTGGTTGTCAAAATAGCTGTTCAGTGTGCTGATCAGAATAAAACTTGAAAGCCACCATACCGTCAGCATGACTGCAGAAAATATCAGGCTCAGCCGGGTGGTCAGAGAAATATTGAACTTCACTCTTCTTTGATCTCCAGTACATAGCCGGCACCGCGAACGGTGTGGATAAGTTTGGGCTCAAAGTCATCATCAATTTTACTTCTCAGACGTCTCACGGCCACATCAATCACATTCGTGTCGCTGTCAAAATTCATATTCCAGACCAGGGATGAGATCAGACTTCGGGGTAATACTTCTCCCGTACGCTGAAGCAGCAACTCAAGCAGCACGTATTCTTTTCCGGTGAGATGGATCTTTTTACCCGACCGGGTTACGGTCCGACGGACCATATCAACGGTCATATCAGCAATGGTGCAGACTGTGGCACTTTGCGCACGTGCCCGGCGCAGTAGCGTTTTCACGCGTGCAACCAGTTCGGTAAAATCGAAAGGTTTGATCAGATAGTCGTCAGCACCCAGTTCAAGCCCTTTCACTTTATCCCGTACGTTATCCTTTGCCGTTAGAAACAATACTGGCTCTTCATGACCCGAGGCCCGCAGCGACGTGATGATTTGCCATCCGTCGAGATAAGGCAGCATGACATCCAGAATGATTAAATCGTAAGATCCCTTTGATGCCGCTCTGAGGCCGTCGCGCCCGTTATCGAAGAGGTCGGCCTGATATCCCTCCTCAATCAGTCCCTGCTGCAGATAGCGCCCTGTTTTCTGTTCGTCTTCAACGATTAATATACGCTGCATAGTTCACTCGCTGACATGATAGTCAAAATTTTACGGCTCACTCCTTCAGTATCCTAGCTGGCCTGAGACGGGGCAAGCATTCCAAGCCAGGAGACAGCCCCCAGAATGGTGACAGCAATGACGAACTCGGTCAGGATACTGTTTCGCATCAGCGCGACGCTGCGAACATAATTGCCTTCCCTGACCATGACCTCAAGCCGGGGACCAAGGTGAAACCGGTTTGCTGCTGCCAGCAGGAGCATCAGAACGAAAAGCGCTGTTTTTGCAAGCAAAATACTTCCCCAGGCGCTGCTGAACAGAGGGGCTAACTCACCCTCAGCAATATACAGATAGTTGACCAGCGCACTCAGGCTCAGGGCTACCACGATCACGGTTCCTGCCGTTGCAAATCTTGCTAATGAATCAGAAATAATGCTGACGCTCCGGGCGTTATGGTTATCTTTGCGCATCAGTAAGATGGCGAATGCGGCCAGTGCGCCGGTCCATGCTCCTGCTGCGCCAAGGTGTGTCAGGTCGCTGAACAAGTGGAGATAGTAATGTACGCCATCATGCATAACGGCATGTCCGCCCCATGCCAGTGTGGCCAGCGCCACGGCGCCGCTGATGGTCATCAGCAGACAGGAAAGCACTCTGTTTTTAGTGTACAGGAACAGCCCACCGAGTGTGATAAACAGGGCAAAGAGTCTGACAACCCAGCTGATCCCAACGTCGGTTTCTTCGATCACCATTTCGATAATATGAATGGATAATTCTCTGAAATCTGTCACCCCGCTCATGGCATTGGATACCAGCAGCATATTCATGCCTGTCAGCAGGATGCCGATCAGTACAGCTAAAGCGATAAACGACCTGAAATTAATTAAATTATGCATCTCATTCCTGACGCCGCTTATTCCATATATCTGGAAGAAAGGCAATCCAAATAAAATCATTAAATCAAGATACAGAAGGAAACGGATAACAATTATAATCAGGTCGTTCATGATATTACTTCACCGTAAAGGTATAATTACCGGTAATAGGATGTGTATCTGATGAAACCGCACGCCAGTCCACACGATAAGTGCCGGCGGGTAAAGGTTCACGCGGGATAATCATCATAGACTTGGGATCAGATCCTGGTGCCACTTTAGCCGCCACTGGCATCGGTGAATGCGACGACATACCTTTCATTCCGGTCATCGTCAGTTTCGCGCCTGAGAATTTTACGGTCAGATCTTCCGTAAAATTAAGCTGGATTTTCTCCGGAGCCGGCACGGCTGAATCAGCCTGCGGAACCGAGCTTTTTAATTCCGGATGCGCCATAGCAGAAAAAGCGACGCCCATAATCAGCCCACCCGTCAGAATGGCTTTTTTTAATATCAACATATTCTTTACCTGTTAAGTTGAGTGTTTTGTGTCAGTGCATTAAAACCAGATTCTTGCGCCCGCCAGGAATACTATCTGACTGTCTTTTTCGCCTTCCCTTTTCGCCATGTCGGACGTTGTTCCGTACAGCTGATTCCAGGAAACGCCAATATAAGGTGCAAATTCACGCCGGACTTCATAACGTAGCCGGAGACCAAGTTCGGTATCGGATATCCCTCTGCCCCGCCCCCGCGATTCATCATCCTGGCTGTAGATATTCACCTCGTAGGATGGCTGCAGTATCAGCCGGTTAGTCAGTAAAACGTCGTATTCTCCTCCCAGGCGAAGGGCGGCCTTTCCGCCATCACTGACAAACCCCGTGATTTCGGATTCAAAGTTGTAAAGGGCTAACCCCTGGAAACCGACGGCAGCCCACGTCCGGGCAGATCCCGGTCTGAAATCCTGTCTTATACCGGCAACCAAATCCCACCATGGGCCTACTGCGTGCCCCCAGAGAAACTGGGCTTCTGCCGTCTCCGTCTCTCCACCACTTCGTTCACCTTCGCTCTTGATCCACAGCCGGTCGATATCACCACCCACCCAGCTGTTCACGCTCCAGTTGAAATTATTCCGGTTGTCTGAACGCTGCCATTCAAGCTGATCGAGAAGAACCAGGTAATTAATTGCGCTGTCATGGACAGCATGGCCCTTTAAATTGCCAGACGCAGCCTTCCGATCGGCTTCGGTAACGGGCGGAACAGGCGTTCTGCTCTCAGTGACCACGGGCTCCATGGCCGTCATTTCAGTAAGACCGGCATCGGCTGACATCTGCATAGTGGACATATCATGCCCGGAGTGCGGGTCGGCGGGCGTTCCCGCAGCAAACGCGACAGGTGATGCAATCAAACCAGCTGCAAGCACAGATATGGCGCAGGTATTCATTTTCATGTGCATTACTCCTCCACCCGGACTTCACGAAACATTCCCATTTCCATGTGATAGAGCAGATGGCAATGGTAAGCCCAGCGGCCCAGTGCATCAGCTGTCACTCTGTAACTGCGCTTTGTTCCGGGAGGAACATCAATGGTATGTTTACGCACCATGAAATTACCGTTTTCATCTTCCAGATCACTCCACATACCATGGAGGTGAATAGGGTGAGTCATCATGGTGTCATTGACCAGCGTGATCCTGAGTCGTTCACCGTATTTGAGCACCACCGGCGCGGCGTCTGAAAACTTGATACCGTTAAAGGACCAGGCAAACTTTTCCATATGCCCTGTAAGATGCAGTTCAATGGTGCGGCCAGGCTCTCTTCCATCCGGATCCTCAAAGCGGCTTCTGAGATCGGCATAGGTAAGAACCTTACGACCGTTGTTGCGAAGCCCTATGCCTGGATCGCTTAATTTCGGGGAGACGCTCATTGCCTGCATATCAACCAGTGGATTATTGGTTTCGGACGCAGGATGGCTCTGCATTCCCGGCATTCCAGCCATCAGGGAATGATCCATACCGGCCATACTGCTGTGATCCATTGGCGTGGAGGGTGCCGCGCTGTCCGGCATCCCGGAGCCGTCCATTGACATCATCTCTCCGCTGTTATCCATTCCCGCCATCTGGCCGTGATCCATCCCTGACATATCATGGCTCATTCCCCCCATACCCATATCATCCATTGTCAGCAATGGACGCGGATCGAGTGCGGGGACGGCAGCACTTACACCCTCTCGCGTGGCAAGCGTTCCCCGTGCGTAACCGGTACGATCCATCGATTGTGCGAAGATGGTATAGGCCTCATTCTGAGGCTCAACGATGACGTCATAGGTTTCGGCAACAGCGATCCTGAATTCATCCACGGTGACCGGATTAACATACTGGCCATCCGCAGCTACCACCGTCATTTTCAGGCCTGGTATGCGAATGTCGAAATAGGTCATCGCCGAGCCGTTGATAAAGCGTAAGCGTACTTTCTCACCGGGGCGGAACAGCCCTGTCCAGTTTTTCAGTGGCGCCTGTCCGTTCATGAGATAGGTGTAGGTATAGCCGCTGACGTCGGCGAGGTCAGTCGGGTTCATTTTCATTTCAGCCCACATTTTCCGGTCGGCAATGGTGGCTGACAGACCTTTGGTGTTCACATCCCGGAAAAAAGACCCCACGGTCGGTTTATTGAAATTGTAATAATCCGACTGTTTTTTTAATTTTTTCAGCAAGCTGTGAGGATTTTCATCCGTCCAGTCAGACAACATCACCACATACTCGCGGTCATAAGCAAAGGGCTCCGGTTCCCGGGCATCAATAATGATGGCACCGTAAACCCCCTCCTGCTCCTGGAGCCCTGAGTGGCTGTGGTACCAGTACGTCCCGTTCTGCCTGACCCTGAAGGTATAGACGTAGGTATCATCTGGTTCGATACCCGTAAAACTGAGCCCCGGCACACCATCCATGTTGGCCGGAAGAATAATGCCGTGCCAGTGTATGGACGTCTGTTCATCAAGGCGATTTTTGACTCTGAGGGTGATGGTATCACCCTCTTTCCAGCGCAGGGTCGGCCCCGGCAGCCCACCATTGATCGTCTTGGCCTGACGTTCGCTTCCTGTGATGTTTACTGCCGTTTCTCCAATGGTCAGGTCAAAATTGGTGCCCTGCAGGGACGCTGCAGGTGGCAGACTCAGGGTGGAGCGCGCATTAAAGCTCCATACGCCAAGACTTCCGGCTACGCCAGAGAGGGTTAATCCCTTCAGAAATGTTCGTCGTGACGTTTTTAACTGCATGCGAGTTCCCTTAATTAAATTGTGGCCATTAGCGGAATTCGAGAATTGGTTATAATCAATTTTCCGGTTCTGCCTCTTACAATGAAATGACGTTAGCACAACTAAAAAAACAATTTCATTACAATGCTGTAATGAAAGAAGTTGTATTACATTTACGTCATCTTTCCCACGAGAAGGTTATTTTTATATATGATCAAGTGGACATCTTATTATGCGCCACCGAAGGTATTCATTATGAAAATTTTTATCGCAGTTATTATATTATCCACGTTATCTATGGGTTCAGCGTTTGCTCAGCCCAGTAACCTGTCTCATGATGCACATCGCTTCGTAAATAATGCCACAGCGTTTCCTCATGTTGAGGCAGCCAGGCATGAACAACCCCGCGTAAAAATAAACAAAGCCAGCGCAATTTCTTTCTCAGAAATGAATGAACATGAAAGAGCAATTATTGCCCATTCCTTTATGAATAACAGTACGTCGTATGCCCATCAAAAAATGATTGAGGGGCATAAAAAAAAGCTGAACAAAAGTGAGACAAACACAGCATCCTCATCCTTCAGTGAACTGAATGCCGGAGACAAAGCCGCCCTGGTCCATGAGCGTGTCAATAACGCAGGGGCTGAAGCTCACCAGATACAGGCGAGAAACCTTCGTGGATTGTATGAAAATAAGGAGTAGCTGACGGAGTGCGTGCGGCTTTCGTATGACCCGTCAGCCTCACGGAAAGGACACAGGACGGGGCGTTAATCTCACGGCGTCCCGCCGAAATCTTTTCTCCCATGCTATTCTTCGTTGTCCGGGTGGTCATAAAGCAGCCAGAGCATCTGCAATAAATGGATTAAATGATATGTTACAAAAAGGACAATCATCAGTGTAGCTCCGGGAATACTGGCAGATGACTTATCTCCTGAAATCCCATAGCATATCGCGCAGTGATAATGCTAACGGCGACTTTCAGTAAATGTACTCTACCGATGTTGTAAAAGATAATGCTTATGTAGCTGCCTCCCGTGCAGGCCTGGAAAAAAATGAAATTGCTGTCCTCCAGCGCTCCCTGCCTCCCCGGTACGATCTTCGACATTTAAAAAATAATGAATCACTAAAACTCCTGCTTCAAAAAAAAGCAGGACAATCCCGGGTCGTGGCCTATAAATTCACGTCAGGTAAATTTAATTACACCGCTTATCGTATTTCAGACAAGAAATTCTACAACCTGTCGGATACCGGCAGCAGGGCCGGACTGGATTATCCGCTGCCGGTCACCGCAAGACTCAGTTCACCTTTCAACCCGGCCCGCCTTAATCCTGTGTCGGGGAAGGTCAGTCCGCATAATGGTATTGATTATTCAATGCCAATGAATACGAAAATTGTCAGTGTTATCAACGGGAAAGTTACCCGGGCCGAATACAACAGCACCATGGGCTATTTTGTTGAAGTGTCCGGCAAAGACAATGTTAAAACGCGTTATCTTCATCTCAGTAAAATCCTCGTTAAAAAAGGAACGTCAGTTTCCCGGGGAACTGCTATCGCGTTGTCCGGTAACAGCGGGCGCTCATCCGGTCCTCATCTTCATTATGAGCTGGTCATTAACAATAACCCGGTCAATTCACTGGCTTTCAGGGCGGCAGGGCCTGCGGATAACAATAAACTCGAACAGCACGCGTACGCCCATGCCCGTGACTATGGGCGATATCTGGACTGATACCCGGGCCGCAGAGCGGCCCGTCGTCGGTCAGTTTTTTTTATCATCCGACCCGTCGTGATGCTGATGTTGCCCGTGCCCTCCGTGGCCATGAAACAGGTGCATGAGGGGACATATCAGCAGCAACAGATAAGGCCAGTAGCCGGCCAGATGTGACCAGTGCTCCCGTAAAAGTGCAAATACCGCGATCGCGGCGACAGCAATCAGAGCATAAGTGGTACTTTTCATGACGGACTCCTTATGTCAGCAAATGCGCATTTATTCATGCGCTTCTTTGCCGAGCCTGATACTTCTGAGACGTAACGCATTGACGATAACGCTGACGGAGGAAAGGGCCATTGCTGCTGCCGCGATCACCGGCGAGAGGAGTATGCCATACGCCGGATAAAGCAGGCCTGCCGCCACGGGTACTCCGAGGGCATTGTAGATAAACGCAAAAAACAGATTCTGCCGGATATTCTTCATGGTGATCTCGGACAGTTGTCGGGCCTTGTTCAGCATCATCAGGTCACCTTTAAGAAGCGTGATGCCGGCACTCTCTATCGCCACATCTGTCCCCGTCCCCATTGCAATCCCCACGTCAGCTGCCGCGAGTGCAGGTGCATCATTCACGCCGTCTCCCGCCATCGCCACCACATGGCCTGATGCTTTCAGACGGCTAATCACTGCTTTTTTACCATCAGGCAGAACCCCGGCTTCAACCTCTTCTATTCCGAGCTTATGCGCCACCGCTTCAGCGGTAAGCTGGTTATCCCCGGTCAGCATGACAATACGGATACCCGCCTCACGCAAGGCCTTAAGTGCGTCGGGCGTGGTTGCTTTCAGGGGATCAGAAATAGCGATCAGGCCGGCAAGCTGCCCGTCTGTCGCCACATAGATAACGGTAGCGCCTTCCCTGCGTAAGGCATCCGCAGTCGCCTTCTGGCTATCAATAACGATACTGTTTTCCTGCATGGCCAGCTCATTACCGATAATAACCCGCAGCCCTTCAACATCCCCTGAAACCCCTTTACCCGACGGGGCATTAAAATCACTGACAGCCGGCACCGTGATCCCTTTTTCACGTGCGGCGTTGACCACTGCCATACCCAGCGGATGCTGTGATCCTTTTTCTACGGCGGCCGTCACACGTAACAGCGCCTCTTCGCCGCCCGGCTTCAGGCTGATTATGCCAGTCACCGTGGGCGCACCTTCCGTGAGCGTGCCGGTTTTATCGACAACCAGTGTGTTCACTTTTTCAAGGCGTTCCAGGGATTCAGCATTTTTGATTAAAACCCCTGACTGGGCCCCTTTGCCCACCCCCACCATTATCGACATGGGTGTGGCCAGACCCAGCGCGCAGGGACAGGCGATAATCAGGACCGAAACCGCGGCTATCAGACCGTGTGCCACCCTGGGTTCAGGCCCCCAGACAGCCCAGACCACAAACGCGACAACTGCAATGAGTATTACCAGGGGAACAAACCATCCCGAGACACTGTCAGCCATTCTCTGGATGGGCGCGCGTGAGCGTTGCGCATCAGCGACCATCTGTACAATACGGGACAGCATTGTTTCATCACCGACTTTCTCCGCCTGCATGATGAGGCTACCGGTCTGATTTATGGTTCCTCCGATAACGCGGTCATTTTCCGTTTTGGTAACCGGCATTGATTCCCCGGTTACCATTGATTCATCCACGGTGGTACGGCCTTCGAGCACGATGCCATCAACCGGAACACTCTCGCCGGGCCTGATACGGAGTTTATCGCCAGGCAGGACGTCTTCTGCTTTGATATCCGTCTCATGGCCATCAGGATCCAGACGTCTGGCTGTTTTGGGGGCGAGATTCAGCAACGCGGTAATGGCGCCTGACGTTTGTTCCCTTGCCCGTAACTCAAGAACCTGCCCCAGCAGGACCAGCACCGTGATAACGGAGGCCGCTTCAAAATACACGGCAACCTGGCCATTCATGATCCTGAAGGATGCAGGAAACAGAGAGGGAAAGATCGTGGCGATGACGCTGTACACCCAGGCCACTCCCGTGCCCATTGCAACGAGAGTAAACATGTTCAGCGAGCGGTTACGTAGCGAGGCTCCGGCACGCGAGAAGAATGGCCATCCGCACCACAACACCACCGGAGTGGCCAGAAGCAACTGCAGCCAGACGTTGTACTGTGGCGGCAGTAATTGCATCATTTTCGGAAACAAATGGGATCCCATTTCGAGCACCAGAACCGGTAACGTCAACAGCAATCCCAGCCAGAAGCGTCTGGTCATGTCGCGAAGTTCATCACTCTGGCCCGTGGATGCCGTGGCAACAAGCGGTTCCAGCGCCATTCCACAAACGGGGCAACTTCCGGGACCACTGCGACGTATCTCCGGATGCATCGGACATGTCCACACGCCGTCAGACATCGCTTTCTCACTCTGCCGGTGTGACGGTTCTACCCTTTCAGGGCTGGCTTCATGATGGTCATGATGATGGGAGGTTTCACTGGCGTTTCCGCTCAGATAATGATCGGGATGGGCTGAAAATTTGCTCTCGCAGCTGGCAGAGCAGAAGTAAAACTGATGATCATGGAATCTGATGCTGCTGTGCGCCTTTTCCGGCAGGATGGACATTCCGCACACGGGGTCCCTTACCTTTCGCACTGACTGACTGTCGTCTGCGGATCGCGTCTGTTCAGAAGCAGGCTGGTGAACGTGTTTCACTGCATTATCATTTTTCACAGTAATTCTCCTTATGCACACCTGAAGCGTCTTATATCTACAGGGTATGTCACGGATGCGATTACCACGAATAATGCCGGCATCAGACTGGATGATGCCGGCGTCCCGTTATCAGCGTCTATTCGATTCTCTGGAAGACGTTCTGACTTCCATCCGGGGCAAAGGCGATAACATCGTAAGCCTCTTTTCGGTCGCCCATCTCCATTCCCGGGCTGCCTGCAGGCATGCCGGGGGTGGCGAGACCGTAAATACCCGAACCTGACTGCATTGCCTGATGTATCGTCGTCGCCGGGACATGGCCTTCGATGACCAGCTCGCCTGCAACCGCTGTATGACAACTGCGTAGTCCTGCCGGAACAGAATACTTTTCTTTCAGGGCTGACAGCGCCTGATCGTTCATGACGTGTGTTCGCACTTTAAACCCGTCTTTTTCCATCGCCTTGCCCCATAAGGAACAGCACCCACAGTGTTCAGACTTGTACATATCTATGACTTTTTCACTTGCGATTGCCGGCAGTGACAGGCCGAGAGCCAGGGCCACTAACACCACTTTTTTCATACTCACCTCGGTAAATTAGCGATATAAACCGTGTCGTTCACACGAATCTGTTCAGAAGGGCACCCTCCCGGGGTGCCCTTTCAGGATTAAGACACGCTTTTTTTATGTCTGCGCAGCCAGATTAATTTGTAGGCGGCAGGAATAATGAACAGCGACAGCAGCGGAGCAGTGATCATCCCGCCAATCATCGGCGCCGCAATACGGCTCATGACCTCTGAACCGGCGCCGGTTCCCCAGAGTATGGGCAGCAGACCCGCAATTATCACCGCCACGGTCATGGCTTTCGGCCGGACACGCAGCACGGCACCGTGATAAAGGGCTTCATCAAGGCCTTCCGGTGTGAACGTCTCCTTACGGGACAATTCCGGATGCGCTTCGATGGCATGACGCAGGTACATCAGCATGACCACGCCAAACTCCGCCGCCACCCCGGCCAGGGCTATAAACCCGGTGCCGGTGGCCACAGACATATGGAAGCCCTGCCAGTAGAGGAACCATATTCCTCCGACGAGTGCGAACGGCAGACTCATCAGAATGAGTAAGGCTTCATCAACGCGACGGAACGCCAGGTATAACAGAATGAAAATGATCATCACCGTCATCGGTACCATCAGTTTCAGCTTTTTATTGGCATGCTCCAGTAATTCAAACTGCCCTGAAAAGGATACACTGGTACCCGGTCTCAGTTTCACCTTCTGGCTGATGGCCGTCTTGATGTCGTTTACCACTGACACCATGTCCCGGTCGCGGGCATCAATATAGATCCAGCTGGCGGGTCGGGCATTTTCCGTTTTCAGCATCGTCGGTCCGGAAACCACCTTCACATCAGCGACATCACCCAGGGTGATTTGCTGCTTCATCGGTGTCAGGATCGGCATCTGCCTCAGGGCCTGCGGACTGTTCCGGTAATCCTGCGGATAGCGGATATTAATCGGGTAGCGGGCGACGCCTTCCACCGTTTCGCCTACCATCGCGCCACCGATGGCTGAGGAGACGAACATCTGGACATCGCCGACTGTCATCCCGTAACGGGACGCTTTTTCCCGGTTGATATCGACATCAATGTAGCGGCCGCCTTCCAGACGTTCAGCCAGAGCAGATACCACACCCGGCACGGTTTTGGCTACCGCTTCAATACTCTGTGCTGTCGCATCGATATCCGACAGAACGGTTCCGGAAACCTTGATACCGATCGGGCTTTTAATCCCGGTCGAGAGCATATCGATACGGTTACGGATAGGGGGAACCCACAGGTTTGCCAGACCCGGTAAACGGACCGTCTTATCCAGCTCGTCAACAATCTTGTCAATCGTCATGCCCGGTCGCCACTGATCTTCGGGTTTCAGCTGAATGGTGGTTTCCACCATTTCCAGTGGCGCAGAATCCGTTGCGGTCTCAGCCTTACCGGTTTTGCCAAAAACAGACGCCACTTCAGGCACGGATTTGATGAGCTTGTCCGTGGTCTGCAGGAGCGCCGCTGCCTCTGCCGGCGACACGCCCGGCAGCGTTGACGGCATGTAGAGCAGATCTCCCTCGTTGATCTTCGGCAGAAACTCCCCGCCCACCTGACTCAGTGGCCAGATCACCGTGAAAATGGATAAGGCCGCAACCAGCAGGGTTGTTTTTGGCCAGTGAAGTACCCTGAGCAGTAAGGGGTGATACGCCTTAATCAGCCACCGGTTGAGGGGATTACTGGTCTCAGCGGGTATTTTCCCACGGATCCAGAATCCCATCAGGATTGGAATAACGATGATGGCCAGCGCGGCCGCACCTGCCATGGAATACGTTTTCGTGAAGGCCAGTGGCCCGAACAGGCGCCCTTCCTGCCCTTCCAGGGTAAAAATAGGAATGAACGACAGGGTGATGATCAGCAGGCTGATAAACAGCGCCGGCCCTACTTCCACGGAAGCATCGGTGATGACCTTCCAGCGGGTGGCGTTATCTATCTCCTCGCCAGGATGCTGATGGTCCCACTCTTCCAGCCGTTTATGCGCGTTTTCAATCATGACGATGGCCGCATCCACCATCGCCCCGACGGCAATCGCGATCCCCCCCAGCGACATAATATTGGCGTTCAGGCCCTGGAAGTGCATGACAATAAAGGCGATGCACAGGCCAAGCGGCAGAGAAATAATCGCCACCAGTGCTGATCGGACATGCCAGAGGAACAGCGCACAGACAATGGCTACAACAATAAACTCTTCAAGAAGTTTATAGCTGAGGTTGTCAATGGCCCGGTCAATTAACTGGCTGCGATCGTAGGTGGTGACAATCTCGACACCTTCAGGCAGGCTGGCCTTCAGCGTATCCAGCTTATCCTTCACGGCGGTAATAACCTCGCGCGCATTTTTACCTGAGCGCAAAATCACCACGCCGCCTGCCACTTCACCCTGGCCGTTAAGCTCGGCAATACCGCGACGCATTTCCGGCCCGATCTGTACGCGGGCAACATCACGCAGGTAAACCGGGATCCCGTTCTCGCCGGTTTTCAGGACGATGTTATTGAAATCATCAATGGTCTGAAGGTAGCCGCTGGCCCGGACCATATACTCCGCTTCTGCGATTTCAACGGATGAGCCACCGGCCTCCTGGTTAGAGGATTCAAGCGCCTGCTTAACTTCGGGCAGGCTGATGCCATACTGTGCCAGTTTTTCCGGATTCACCTGGATCTGATACTGCTTCACCACGCCGCCCACCGACGCCACTTCGGCAACATTCGGAATGGTTTTCAGTTCAAATTTCAGGAACCAGTCCTGCAGGGAGCGCAGTTCCGCAAGGTCGTGTTTTCCGCTACGATCGACCAGAGCATACTCAAATATCCAGCCCACGCCGGTGGCATCAGGACCTATTTCAGAACTGACACCGGCAGGCAGCTTGCCCTGAACCTGGTTCAGATATTCCAGAACGCGTGACCGCGCCCAGTACAAATCGGTACCATCTTCAAAAATGACGTACACGTAGGAGTCACCAAACTGAGAAAAGCCGCGCACGGTCTTTGCGCCCGGTACCGACAGCATGGTAGTAGTGAGCGGATAGGTGACCTGGTTTTCAACAATCTGCGGAGCCTGGCCGGGATAGCTGGTTTTGATAATCACCTGCACATCAGACAGGTCGGGAAGCGCATCCACGGGGGTATTGATGATTGTCCAGGTTCCCCAGACGCTGAGGAACAGGGCTGCCATCATCACAAGGAAACGGTTGGCGACTGACCGCCGGATAATCCATTCAATCATCGTCGTCTCCTCAGTGTCCTGAATGCATGTTTACAGGCTGGTCAGTCATTGCGGGCATTGTGTCGTCCGTTTTTTCTGGATGGCGCATGCGCTCCAGTGCACCGGTAATATTAGCCTCCGAGTCAATCAGGAAGAGGCCGCTGACCACCACGGTGTCGCCTTCGTTCAGCCCGCTACCAATACCAGACTGTTGCTGTGATTCGTGCAGAACGTGGATTTTTTTCGGCACAAACCGGCCTTCATCATCAACGGTGATCACACGCTGTTCTTTACCGGTATCAATCACGGCCTGGCTCGGTATCAGCAGCATTTCCTGGCTTTGAGTATTCAGTTTCAGATACGCATTCATACCCGGCTTAAGCAGTTCGTCTTTGTTCGTGACCTGCAGACGTACCTGCAGCGTGCGGGTTGTCTGATCTGCGCTCGGGAGAATGTTCCATTTTTCAACATGAAATGTTTTGTCCGGATAAGCCGGTACCGATATTTCAAACTGTGAAGTGTCTTTCAGCAGATAGGCGATGGATTCCGGGACTGCCGCACTGATCCAGACCGGATCCATCCCCTGGATCTGGGCCACTACTTTATCTTTCGAAATGTTCATACCGGTACGCAGGTCAAACGCAGTGATGACACCATCGATAGGTGCCTTAATGGTAAACCGGGTCTGAATACTGCGGGTGGAACGCAGTCTCTGAATGTCCTCTTCCGGCATGCCTGCCAGGCGAAGCCGTTCCAGAACGCCTTTCAGTTGCGTGGGCGTGCCGCCGGTCCCGGACAGCAGGAGGAACTCACTTTGCGCCTCCACCCATTCCGGAATGGTAATATCGATAAGCGGCGTCCCTTTCTTCACATGATCGCCTGTTGTCAGGGGATAGACTTTTTCAACGAAGCCGTCAGAACGGGCCTGAACAATAACAAACTGATATTCGTTATAACTGACGTTGGCAGGGATTGTCTGGGAATAATTCAGCATTCCGCGCGAGACTTTTTGTGTTTTCAGTCCCAGATTCTGCACCTGAGTCGGGTCAATACGGATCCCGCTGCTGCCTTTATCTTCGTTTTCATCAGCATATTTAGGCACCAGATCCATATCCATGAAGGGGGATTTACCGGGTTTGTCAAATTTGGTATCCGGCTTCATGGGGTCATACCAGAAAAGCACCTTGCGTTCCTTTTCGGTATTTTCTGTTTTTTCAGCTTTCTGTGCGGAATTTACAAACTGCCAGGCAGTGACAGATATCAGCCCTCCCGCTATGAGGCTGCTGATAATTATTGCAGCATATTTTATCTTTGAAGAAGCCATACAATTTCCCGCTAAAAAATCAAAACCCCTGGCATATGCGCCTGATGATTAATTAACAGGCGCACAGGTTACATTCGCTCCGGATTGTCAATCAGGACTGCGTATCGTTGATGCTTTTGAGTAAAGAAATATTGCCCTGCTGAACAAACGTAAAGTCAACATGAGTGCCCGCCTTCAGCGCCGTAATGCTGTCGTCTGCATTCACAAAGGTAAAGCGCATAGTCATAGCAGGCCAGCCAACCGCCGGGATGGCTTCGTGAGAAATCGTGATTTTCTTACTGCTGAGGTCAACGTCTTTGACAACCCCCGTTCCTTTAATTATCTGCTGTGCTGAGGCATCACCGGCAGCATTCATTTCGCCGTGCTGATGGGTTTCTGCATGCAGCCCCGCTGAAAACATTACGGAAAGAGCACTAAATACAACTGCTTTAAGTGAATTACGCATTTTATATTTCCTGATGAATTAAATAGCTTTACTCTACCCAACCGCCACCCAGCGCAGTGAAAAGATTAATTTCATTGACCTGCCGGGAATAGGTAAGATCCAGAATGGCTTGCTGCGTGGTAAACAGAGAACGTTCTGCATCAAGCACTTCGATATAACTGACGGCGCCACTGGAATATAATCCTCTGGCACGCTGAAGCGTTATCTGTAATGAGTCAAGATAACGCTGTTGTGCCTCCAGTTGCTGATTAATGCTGTCCCGCAGCGCGAGCGTGTCAGCAACCTCTTTAAATGCCGCCTGAATTTTTTGTTCGTAATTAACCACTGACTGCTGCTGACGAATTTCAGCGAGTTTCAGATTGGCTTTGTTTCTGCCGGCATTAAAAATCGGGATGTCAATTTTCGGGATAAAATTCCACATTCCACTCGCCGGTGTGAAGAGGCTGGATAATTCCGTGCTGCTTGCCGAAAGCCCGCTGGTCAGCGTGATGGACGGGAAAAAGGCGGCACGCGCTGCGCCGATATTGGCATCAGCGGCTTTCAGCTGATATTCCGCCTCCATAATATCCGGCCGCTGCAGCAAAATCTGCGATGACAGGTTTGGTGGCAGTTTTACTGGTTTGATCGCATTGCCTTCCATCCTTTTTTCCGATGGAAGCGCGCGATACGTTCCCAGTACCAGCTGCAGGGCATTATTGGCCTGAGCCAGGTCGCCTTCTCGCTTGGCGATCTCTGCACGGGTACTTTCTATCTGCCCGCGAGCCTGTTCCAGTGCCAGAACGTTTGTACTGCCGGTGACCAGCTGTTTCTCAACGAACGCATAGGACTGTTCGTAATTCTTCAGCGTTTCCCGTGCGATACGGAGTTGTTCATAAGCCAGCTGCTGACTGAAATAGCTCTGGGAAACATTTGAGACCAGCAGGATATGTACGGCACGACGGGCTTCTTCGCTGGCGAAATAGTTCTGCCTGTCAGACTCGCTCATATTTTTGAGCTTGCCGAAAAAATCGAGCTCGTAGCTGAGCGTCAGACCTGCGTCATATTCCTGGGTGGTCGGTTTGTCCCCTTTCAGTCCACCACTGTAGGTGATCCCTGAAGAAGCATTTAGCTGAGGATAACGGTCTGCATCCGTGACGTTGTACTGAGCCCGGGCCTCTTCCACCTTGAGGGCGGCCATTCTGAGATCGCGGTTATTGGTCAGGGCTTCAGCGATAAGCCGGGTCACCTCGGGATCGGCAAAAAAGTTACGCCACCCGGTGTCCTGGTATCCCGTCACCGCCGGCTCCAGGCTGTTGCGGGACAGGGAGAACTGCTGGGGTACCGGTGCTGCCGGCCGCTGATATTCGGGCGCCAGAGAGACACAGCCTGCCAGGATGAATATCGTGCTGATGCTAAGTAGTTTTAATTTGAACATAACGCTTCTCGTCCAGGCCGACCTGGTAAATGGTTCAAATGAAGTCCGGATTATTGATAGGGATACTTTACAGAACGCTCTCTGTTTGCCGGGTGACAGAATAATGACAATGTTGTCATTATTGCTGTCATCCGTTGATAACGGTCGCGGGCGCAATAGAATGACATTAGCAGCCTGTCGGAGAGAAAGATGAAAATACTGATCGTTGAAGACGAAATGAAAACCGGTGAATACCTCAGCAAGGGGCTGACTGAAGCCGGATTCGTGGTCGATCATGCTGATAATGGTCTGACCGGGTATCATCTCGCCATGACCGCCGAGTATGATTTGGTGATCCTGGATATCATGCTGCCTGATGTGAACGGCTGGGATATCATTCGTATGCTGCGCAATGCCGGTAAGGGGATGCCGGTATTATTACTGACCGCCCTCGGCACGATTGAACACCGCGTAAAAGGGCTTGAGTTGGGTGCGGATGATTACCTGGTAAAACCTTTCGCGTTTGCTGAGCTTCTCGCCCGGGTACGAACCCTGCTGCGACGGGGTAATACGGTGATCACGGAGAGCCAGTTCCAGGTGGCCGACCTTACGATTGATCTTGTATCAAGAAAGGTCAGTCGCGCCGGGAACCGCATTTTATTGACCAGTAAGGAGTTCAGTCTGCTGGAGTTTTTCGTTCGTCATCAGGGGGAAGTTCTCCCGCGCTCTCTGATTGCCTCTCAGGTCTGGGACATGAATTTTGACAGTGACACAAATGCCATTGACGTCGCGGTCAAGCGGCTTCGCGCTAAAATAGACAATGATTACGAGCCGAAGCTTATCCAGACGGTACGGGGCGTGGGCTACATGCTTGAGGTCCCTGATGCGTAAAATGCTCTCCAGGCGCCCTTTCTCTCTCGCCCTGCGGCTGACCTTTTTTATCAGCCTGTCCACGATACTGGCGTTTATCGCCTTTACCTGGTTTATGCTGCATTCCGTTGAGAATCATTTTGCCGAGCAGGATGTCAGCGATCTGCAACAAATCAGCAAGACAATGCACGGCATACTCCAGTCGCCGGCCGATCCTGATGAAAAAAAGATAAGCAAAATAAAGGAGTCGATTGCCAGTTACCGTAACGTTGCCGTTCTGCTGATGGATCCGCAGGGAAATATCCTGTTCACTTCGGCACAGGGGGCGGCATTACGTCCGGCGATGAAGACGGCGGACTTCGGCTCACACACTCGCGCGCAGGATGTTTTTCTCTGGACGGTGGAAGATCCGGTCATGCCCGTGCACGGCGGGCCGGGCATGAAGATGGAAACCTACCGGATTATCGCCTCTTCAGGAACCGCGACACTGCAGGGAAAAAACCAGAACTATGTCCTGCTGACGGGCCTCTCCATCAATTTTCATCTTCACTATCTCGACGCGCTGAAAAAGAATCTGATTGCGATTGCTGTAGTGATAAGCCTGCTGATTGTGTTCATCATCCGCATTGCAGTTCGTCAGGGACACCTGCCCTTGCGTAACGTCAGTAATGCCATTAAAAATATCACCTCGGAAAATCTTGATGCACGGCTGGAGCCCTCACGTGTGCCCATTGAGCTGGAGCAGCTGGTCGTCTCTTTCAATCACATGATTGAGAAAATTGAGGATGTTTTTACCCGACAGGCCAATTTTTCTGCCGATATTGCACACGAGATCAGAACGCCGATTACTAATCTCGTGACGCAAACTGAAATTGCACTGAGTCAGGACCGGACGCAGAAGGAGCTTGAGGATGTCCTCTACTCCAGTCTTGAGGAGTATAACCGGATGACCAAGATGGTCAGCGATATGCTTTTCCTGGCGCAGGCGGATAATAATCAGCTGATCCCGGACCGGGTTATGTTCGACCTGAGTGCGGAGATCATCAAAGTCTTCGATTTCTTCGAAGCCTGGGCGGAGGAACGTAACATCACACTGAAATTTAACGGGGTGCATTGCCTTATTGAAGGTGATCCCCAGATGTTCAGACGCGCCATCAACAATCTGCTCTCTAATGCCCTGCGCTATACGCCGGAAGATCAGGCGGTAACCGTATCGATAAAGGAACAGGAAAATTATTTCGAACTCATGATTGAAAATCCGGGGAAACCAATCCCTGAAGAACATTTATCAAGGCTTTTTGACCGCTTTTATCGTGTGGATCCTTCCAGGCAACGGAAAGGTGAAGGCAGTGGAATAGGGCTTGCTATTGTAAAGTCAATCGTGGAAGCACATCACGGCAGGGTCCATGTGGAATCGGATGTACGCTCGACACGTTTCATATTATCAGTGCCAAGGCTTGAAAAAATAATAAATAGCACCCCACAATCGTGATTTAAGGGAATAAAATGACAAAGTTGTCATCAGCCTGTCACGTGGCAAACAGAAGCCATTCGATATAATTAGTGCAACTTATCAGGAAGGCTGTATTACCTGCCAGGAAATGTTTCCAGGAAGAATATACAGCCAGCCACCCGGTAAAACAGGTTAAGCGAAACAGCATTCTGTTTGTCACTGAATGCGCTGGCTTCAGTAACCGGACATCACTAATTCAGGAATGGAGAATTACCATGAAAAAAATTGTACTGGCAACTGCTTTAGGTTTTGGCCTGGTGTCTGCGTCATGGGCCGCTGAAACCGTGAACATTCACGAGCGCGTCAATAATGCCCAGGCTCCGGCTCACCAGATACAGTCAGCTTCTGTCCCGTCTGCTGTCCAGGGGGAGACCTCCCGGATGGCCGGAATGAATCAGCATGAACAGGCCATCATTGCTCATGAAACCATGAACAATGGCTCTGCGGAAGCGCACCAGAAAATGGCTGAAAACCATCAAAAGATGATGGGAAATATTGCCGTCAACGATACCCGCCCGTCAGTCTCGTTCGCAGCGATGAATGAACATGAAAGAGCGGCCGTAGCCCATGAAACCATGAATAACGGCCAGTCCGGGGCGCACCAGGCGATGGCTGAAGCGCATCGCCGCATGATCAACGCTGGCTGAGTACCGCTGTAGTATGAGTGCTGTTACCTTTTCCTTGATAGATATTTCCTTAACCGGATATGTTGCTGCATTTTTGCCCCCGAACGGGGGCTTTTTTATCCCTCTCAGCTACAATTATCCTGTATCAACCTGAATAAGGATTAATTGCATGAAAATCAAAACCTCCCTTCTGGTTATTTTAATGTTATCCATGCCTGCTATTTCTGCTGAACATTCTGATATGAAGATGGGTGACATGGGGTCATCTGCCTCGTCGCAGGCATATATGTCCGGCATGAATGAAATGCATGAGAAGATGATGGCTGCGGTTAAGGAACCCGACCCTGACAAAGCCTTTGCAAAAGGCATGATCGCACACCATGAAGGCGCAATAGCCATGGCTGAAACGGAGCTCAAATACGGCAAGGATCCGGAAATGAGAAAACTGGCTGAGGACATCATTAAAGCGCAGAAAGGCGAAATCGACCAGATGAACAAATGGCTTGATAACCAGAAATAAGGGTTGTCAATACTGTATGCCGGGCGTGGATTTTATATCGTGCCCAGAGTACAGGGGATCTGTTAATCGTTAATTAATAAAAACCCGAATTATTCCGGGTTTTTATTTTATTACCACTGAAGTCTGTTTTTCTGGAATGAGGAAGTCCGTCTGAGTTTCTCTGCCGATTATTCAGTGCGTCATGGAGATAATTTCGGTCAGGATCTCTTTCAGCTCCACTCTTTCCTGCACACCATCATGATAGGTGGATCTGGCGAGGATTTTATCCCCCGTCATCCGGGGCCAGAATGTATCCAGTACATTATCAGGCTTCATGCCGACCGCCCTGCCGATAATTTTTTTTGCATCACAGGTGTCCGTATAGGTGACCTGTACGCCGGTGAGTTCATGAATGAGATCCGGGCAAAGATAATTCTCTATCTCGCGCTTACGCGTGGCAAAAAACATCCTCCCGGCCTCCTCGACTTCTTTCTTTCGCTTCTGAATTGACTGGGCCTGAGAGGGATCTCCGCCCGTATCGGAGTCCAGAAATACGCACCAGGGCAGGCCCAGATCGTTGGCCAGGTTTAAGGTGACCCAGTGCTTGACACTCCCGCACCCCCCTATCAGAACAGGCACAACGCTGACATCTTCCAGGCAGGCGGGCAGTACACCGGACTGCTTCAGTGAACGTGCGGCATGCCTCAGGAAGGTGACATCCGATTTTCCTTCAACCAGCACAATGCCTTTCGCGCGTTCCATGCCGGTTTCCGGCAGCACTCCCAGGCTTTCCGTGGCTTCCTTCAGTACCGCGTGATCAGGCATTTTTACGACAGGTTCTCCTGACCGATCCCGGGTAACATAACGAACACCGTCGACAGGGATCAGTCCGGCAAGTGCCGGCACATGAGTGGTGACAATAATCTGACGGTGTGGCTGGCAGGCTAACGCCAGCAGCGCTTTCATCAGCAGAACCTGGTAGTTCGGATGCTGGGATGTTTCAGGCTCTTCAATGGCGTAAATGACATTTCGCTGCGTATTCGCCACCATTTTCTCGGCTTCAGCCCTGAAAAAATTCAGCAGAATTAGCCGCCTTATCCCGCTACCCCGCTTATTGATGGGGATACCATTTTCCCCGTCCAGGGTGAAACTGAAGGTCCACTTCGGTTTCTCCTTAAATCGTGGCGTCAGTTCACTGGCGAGTTCAGGTGCCATTTCCCGTAATTTATCCAGCGTACGCCGGGCGACATCCAGCACACTGTCCTGAATTTCGTTTTCAAGCGCTGTGATTTTATCCTGCAGTGCAGCCTGAGCATCCTTCACCGCCTGCTGAAGGGGATTTTTGGCTTCGGAATCCCCGTCGCTGCTCTCCCTGTCGGCTTTAAAGAGCGCAAACGTGGGCAGTAAATCGAGGATCTTGCCCCACAGCGATTTTGTGTCGGTACCAAACTCCTTGTCGACATCCAGTAAAATTTCCGCGCAGTCATAAGGAACGGCGGCTTCCCTGATAGCCTGGCGCCATAAGGATGCCGTGCGTTTATCTGCCACATTTTCTTCAACGGCTTTTCCCACGGCCCTGAGCTCCGCCATTTTCATCCCCATTAAATTTCTCAGGGGCTCGTGCGCAGGATGCATGCAGCGGATGCAGGTTTGTTCAGGTTTACCTGTCGTTGTGGCTTTAAAGGATTTTACGATCTCGAAATTACCGTCTTTATTGAGCAGATGTTCAGAGGCGAGTGTGGTCTGCACGCGTTCGTCGATAATTATAGACTCCGGCAGATCATCAAACTCGCACGCGATTTCAAAACGGCTCGCGCCTTCCCTCAGGCTGAAGCAGTTCATGTCATTTCTGTCAGCCTTCATCCCTTCCGTTTCAAAAAAAATAGCCAGAGCCTCAAGAATGGTGGACTTGCCGAAATCATTACGCCCGACAATACCCGTCATTCCCTCATCAATGTTTATTTCCGTTGTGTTTCTGTAGCCCCTGAAATTTGTCAGTTTTATTTTTCTGAGTCGCATAGGCAGTCCTGCTGTGTATTAGAAAAGGGGATCCTGTAGTCAGATGTAATATTTTTAAGAACCAGTCTGGCCGGTATCAGCATATCTCACTTGCCTTCAAGAATTTTGATCACGCTCCACTTTCTGATAACCCTTGTCCTTTCTGTCACAAAAAACGGCATGAATACAAGGTGATCAGGACACTGCGTTGGCAGAACCGAGAAGACTCGCATCTGTGGGATCACCGATTGGAGCATTTAATGAAACCGTTGAAACTATTGCTTTCTACGAGTGACCTTTTCATTCTTACACCAAACCAATCTCTTACGTGGGAATCCCATCAGAAGTGCTGTAGCTATCCTGGGGGCTTCTTGATGTGAAATGTCCATATGTGACAGACTGACGCGCTCACAGAGCTTGTCCAACCCCTCCTCTGCTCAGAAGCTAGTTCTGAACAGAGGAGGGGTTTTGAATTTGTAGACACTAATTTTAATGAGACCCGCCGCTCAGTGATGTACATTACTTTCATGTTCTATCAAAATATGTTGTACGTTCAAATTTGATGTGTACAATCTAATTAAAGTTTGTACGCCATGATGTGCAGGGAATCTATCTGTGAGGAAAAACGATGAAACGCGATTACGGTAGTGTGGGTACTATAGCGCTCAGAGCAAGTGCTTTACTCCAGGCTATGAGCCGGGATATCGAGGAGCAAAGGAAAGAATTTAATCTGACTGAATATCATCAGACATATACTCGAAATGCTGTGGCAAAGTTACCAAAATTGAGCCGTCGTATAGTTGAATTGGCCGTAAAAGAAATGGAAGAAAGCGGCTACGAATTCAATAAAAAGCAAGTTGGCAACGTCGAGCAATACGCATTAACAATTCAGAACGTCATTGATATATACGCCCACCGGCAGATACCTAAATACCGTGATATTCATAAAGATCCTTATGTGATTTTTGTCGTAAACCTAAAAGGTGGGGTATCAAAAACAGTCAGTACAGTAACGCTTGCACATGCGCTACGTGTACACCAGGACTTGCTCCGCCATGATCTTCGTATCCTGGTTATAGACCTTGATCCTCAGGCATCTAGTACCATGTTTTTGGACCACACTCATAGTATTGGTACTGTTCTCGAAACAGCCGCTCAGGCAATGCTGAATGATCTCGATGCTGAAACATTGCGAGAAGCGGTTATTCGGCCCACCATTATTCCTGGCGTTGATGTGATCCCTGCATCTATTGATGACGGCTTCGTGGCGAGCCAGTGGGAGTCTTTGGTTGCAGAACATTTACCTGGCCTTAAGCCTTCTGAAGTACTCAGGAAAACAATCATTGACCGTATCGCAGGTGATTACGATTTTGTGTTCATTGATACTGGCCCTCATCTTGATCCCTTCCTTCTGAATGGTCTGGCTGCGAGTGATTTGCTACTAACCCCTACCCCTCCAGCACAGGTTGATTTCCATTCAACCCTTAAATACTTAACACGTTTGCCTGAAATGCTCGAACGTCTTGAAGAGGAAGGTGTAGAGCCACGCCTGAGTGCAAGTATTGGATTTATGTCAAAAATGACCAGTAAGCGCGATCATGAGACGTCCCATAGTCTGGCTCGTGAGGTGTATGCAAGTAACATTCTGGACTCGTCACTTCCACGGTTGGATGGATTCGAACGATGTGGTGAATCTTTTGACACCATCATTAGTGCTAACCCTGTTTCGTACCCGGGAAGTGCAGAGGCACTGAAAAAAGCACGTACCGAAGCGGAACGTTTTACTAAAGCCGTTTTTGATCGCATTGAATACATTCGGGGAGCGTCCAAATGAAAAAGGTTTTAGCTAGAGGGCGCGTTCTGGGTAATAGCAATTCAGAGTTCGCCCGTATGCTGGAGAGTGACGGAGATGTCAAAACCTTTACACTTAAATCAGGTAAGCAGGCCAAATTTGTCAAAACGGTAGTGTTAAGCGGAGAGATTGAATTAAAGACGTTCGTTGATGCTTCGGTTAATGGACGCGATCAGGCTATGCTTTCGCGCGAGTCAGTTACTGACATTTCCCGCACGATTAAACTTCAACAATTCTTTCCTGCTATTGGTCGGGAAGTTAACGGACGAATTGAAATATTAGACGGTACTCGTCGTCGGGCTGCCTGCATCTATAACAACGTAAAATTCGAAATTTTGGTAACAAAAGACGATATTGATCTTGCAGACGCAAGGCAGCTTGCAAAAGACATACAGACTGCAAGAGAGCATAGTCTTCGAGAACTGGGAAAACGACTGGAAGTTACCTATGGGACCAGTATGACTAAAGAAGAGATTGCTCTGGCTGAAAATATCTCTTCTGCAAAAGTTACACGGGCATTTCAGGCGGCATCAGTACCGGACGAAATGATCTCTGTATTTCCTGTAATAAATGATATTTCGCTGTCGGATTATCAATTTTTATTGAAACTGTCTGAAGAAGCAAACCACAAAAAAACGTCAGTGAAGGAGTTGATGGATAAAGTGCGGCAAAAGCTGATGGCTCTGCCTGATTATCCAGCAATTGATAAAAGCAAAATCTTGTCAGTCTTTCGGGCAGAGAGCAAAGCTCTTATGGAGCCGCCTGCAAAAACTGTTGAAACTGAGAAGTTGAAAGAGTTTGCTGATCGCAACCAGTTTGCAAGGAAGAAAACTGACTCGAAGAAGCGGCTTGTTGTTTATGAATTCTCACGTATATCTAATGAAGTGCAGTCAGAGATTGATGAAGCTATTAAGCGTATTCTTGAAAAACTGCCTTCATCGGGGGGATAAAAATTCAAAAAAAAGGATGCCAAATGGCATCTTTTTTTTACTTTTTTCACCATGCTTTTTTGATGCTTATTGCATTGATTATAAAGTTTTTTTTAAAATTCTTTCATAGTGAAATCACCACGAGTTATCTTGTGTTTTTGCTTCGTCATAGTTTGGCTATTGGCAAATCAGACCAGCGAGTCGTATAGGCTGGTGAAAGCATTTCTCGTTTCATTTGCCACTCAGGAGCAATGCCTCGTCCCGCAAACCAGACTTTCCCAAGTCCTGAATGGTTAATACCGTCCACGACTTTCATCAGCTGATTACTGTTGCTTCGGGGCTGAGTATCATCGAACAGATTCAGCTGTGAAACACCGGTAGGAGTGAAATCATTGAGCATGCAACCTGCTTTTGCATATCGATGGCCATTCACCCAGATCCGATCCAGCGCTTTCACCGCTGCGGCTATGATGTCCCGGGTATCCTGCGTGGGAGTCATCAGCTTTTCACTGGCCACATTCCCGTAATACGGTTCGTTTACAGCGAACGGTGACGTCTTCACAAAAACGGCAATATGCCTGCAGAACTGACGCTCGCCGCGCAGCTTTTCAGCTGCACGCTCAGCATACTGACAGACTGCCTGCCGCATGGCTTCATATGTCGTTACACGCTCCCCAAAGGAGCGGCTGCAGACAATCTGCTGTTTCGGCGGAGGCGCTTCTTCCAGCGAAATACAGCTTTCTCCGTTGAGTTCCCGGACGGTTCTCTCCAGCACAACGTTGAAATTTTTCCTGATAAATACAGGGTTCGCGCGCGCCAGCTGCAGTGCAGTTGTTATCCCCATTGTGCTCAGTTTCTTCGAGATCCTGCGGCCAACCCCCCAGATTTCGTCTACTGGCTGCAGTGACAACAGTTTCTCCGTCCGCTTTGGATTGCCTGAAGTCAGAGCAAGCACGCCTCCAAACTGCCGCCATTCCTTAGACGCCCATTGTGCGCTTTTAGCCAGCGTTTTGGTCGGCCCCATCCCGACGCCGATGGTCAACCCCGTTCCGCTTCGCACGTGCTCGCGCAGCTGGCGTCCGAAATCCTCAAAATCCATACAGCCATCTATACCCCTGATATCCAGAAACATCTCGTCGATGCTGTACTGCTCCACGCGCGGCGCCAGCTCCTCAAGGTGAGACATCACTCTGTTGGACATAGATGCATAGAGCTCGTAATTGCTCGAGAACGTGATGACCGGCTCCGGGAATTGTGCCGTCTTCAGCTGGAACCAGGGGACGCCCATTTTAATACCAAGCCGTTTCGCTTCGGCACTGCGCGCGATGACACAACCATCATTATTACTGAGCACCACAACAGGCCTGTTACGCAGGTCTGGACGAAACACCTTCTCACAGCTCGCGTAGAAGCTGTTGACGTCAGCCAGGGCGAACATTAGTTGCTACCCCGCGTCTTATGTATGAATGCCATCACCACGCCGAATATCTGCAGTTCTTCCGGATAGAGGGTGGGGTAGGCGGGATTCATCGGCAGCAGAGCAATCCGGGGTTTAAGCTGCAGGCGTTTAACGGTGAACTCGCCATCTGTCTCCGCGATGACAATATCCCCCTGCATAGGTTTTTCTGCTTTATCGACAACCATTAAATCGCCGGAGTGCAGGCCCATATCTTTCATCGAATCACCAATGGCCCGGACAAAGTAGGTCGCGCTGGGGCGACGGATACAGTAGGCGTTCAGATCCAGTTCGTCTTCGGTATAGTCCGCGGCCGGTGACGGAAAACCTGCCGGACAGCGCTCTGTGAAAAGTGGTGCGGTAGACAGTGCTGGCTCAGATGCGGGAGTGACAAAAAGGATCATGGTATACCTCTTAAAATAACTGTTTTTATATACAGTATTATTTAAGATGTTTCACGTCCTGCAAGGAGAATTTTACCTGCTCCTGCCAGGTTATTGTTCTGGCAGATAAAACAGGCTCAGGGTTATCCACAGAAACGGTGCATAACCCTGTGAGTGGATGCCAGGTATATCTCCGTCTGCTAAGCCAGCGGCTCAATAAGTTCCCGGCCCTGGCTCCGGGGATTGCCAACAGCCCGACTGACGGGGTGCCATGTGAAATCTTCGGCCGAAAGACTGCCCTCACAGGCAATGTCTTCCGCCTCTTTACCGGTTGTGTTTTCGCTGAGCCATTTACGTGCGGCAGCCGGTGAGTACACGAGCGGTCGCCGATCGTGAATGTCCAGCAGTCCCTCATCCGCAGCTGCTGTGACGATAAGGAAGCCTTCCTGGTCATTGCCGTTCTCAAAAGGTGGTTTCCCGATGGCTGCGAGCAGGAGTGGATTCTGCTTCTTCTCCGAGAAAGGAAAGGTACTTCTCGCGGGAGTGATACTGCGTAACGGGGTTTGAGAGCCAATGGAACGAAAACGTACGCTAAGAAGTTAATTCATTGTTT
>ERZ824480.536-NODE-536-length-48160-cov-13.914791_pt1 | contig 48160 bp, 35 predicted proteins | sample MGYA00519861_ERZ824480 | MGnify/ENA primary metagenome ERZ824480 (study PRJEB31778, sample SAMEA3449152) | human gut metagenome | biome: human gut; feature: human-associated habitat; material: faeces | place: United Kingdom | collected 2010/2012 ... | reverse complement strand
CTACTTGCGGACTGCTAATTCATACGATGGGAAAGGTAGCCATCGCATTTTTATATCTTATTTTCAACTACTGATTCAAATAAAATATGATGATGTACTGCACAGTAGTGCCACTCAATTATTTCCAGTCGGGGATATAATAGTTGTTGATATAGCCTCCCAAACTGAATTTGCCGTCCGTTTTCCTATTACAACTCATTGATCGTCCGGTAAACATCATCCAATCGACGACATATCCGGGATAATAACCTAATAGTTGTCCCCACCATGCGCCTCCTGACTCTTGTTCTCTCGTATGCGTGAAGGGACTGATTTGGGTTGTTGCAAATGTGTAACAAAGCCCGCTGGTGTTATAGAAATTTTCGAGATTCGGAAAGATTTGATTAAAATTCTCATCGTAATCCGTATAGAAAATAAACAACGGATCGGGGGCATCTTCGATACTGGGCAACTTGCGTTTAGCTGCCGCAACTGTGATACCTCCGTATTGTTCTTTCTTTAATCCTGCGATCGGCTTTCTTCCGTAAGGATTATCGCTCCACGGGTCGATGCCCTCGAACTCTATTCCTGTCCATGCGTAGTCTATGTACTTGCCGACCTCGATACCATCTATTGCTTCATGGAAATTCGCCGTCGGCTCACCGATGTCAACAAGTGTAATCAGCATGTCGGGCATGGCTTCGCGCAGCGCCTTGATAAAGCGAGGATAAGAAGCTGGATCAATAGCTGGGAGCGCAGGATTACTGCCGTAGTTCGAATCTTCGTCCCACAAGCATACGCCGTCCAAACCGTATTGCTCGACCAAGATTTTGATTTGGGATACGAGGCTTTTACGCTGCCGCTCGTCGAGATTGCAGAATCCGATGCTTTGTCCGCCGCCTTTGATTGTCAAGCACACTTTGATGCCAGGGTCTTGAATCGGCATAATGTATTGCTCCCTATGCTGGAGTACCTGGGCCATATCCGAATTATTATACAGCTTCGGCGATCCGGAAGTCGCATCATACTGTACAACGGTAGCAAGCAGATTTACGATGTCGAACCAGTTTGATTTTTTATCTTCAAACGTATCGAAGTCGCTCATAAGACATTCCCATTCAAGGACGATCTGCGGCTGCACCTCAGATACGTTTACGAAGCCTGCGAACACAAAAGGTTTTTTCCAGTCGGATGTAGGCTGTTCGCCTTTCTTGAAGACATGCACACGGTAGTAGAATGTATTGTTGCTGGGTTTCGTGGTGAAATCATCAGTCGTCGCCACTTTTACAGGAATCAAATAGCGTCCCTCGTCCAGATCGGTGGCATCGAGAGTCAGCGATAACTCACCTTCCAGAGCGTTAGCAGGGATGCTGATCTTGTCGCCGTCTTTGAGCGACAACCTCTCTGCCGGGAATGGCTTGTATCGCCGTGTCCAAATGACACCTCCCTGCCCCGTAACATCTTTCAGATTTTGAGCGTCATTCCATGCCTCGACGGTTTCTTCATCGAGAATGGGTATAAGGGAAACCGTCAGCGCCTTTTCTGCGGGCTTCATCAGTTTATAAGTTAGGGTTTGCTGTGGCGCGGCTCCGTCATGTATCTGTACCAGCTTCTCGTTGGCGGCAACTCCGGCATCCCTCAATATGCCGTAGTTTTCACCATCCGGAGCGGGGAGATCACCCGCATTGCGGGTGAACTCCTCCTCACAGGCCGTAAATGCCACGAACATAAGCCCGGTGATTACGGCATGGTAAAGATTGATTACTATATTCGGTTTTTTCATAACTTCTACTGTTATTATTCGTTATTCACGGTTTAACTGTGGAATTTCAATCGACGTGTTCCAAAGCAGATCGACGTGGGATTGGGCATCGTTGCCATATTGCGAATAATCATGGATGATATTGCCTTCGCCCTCGTTGAACTTCCAATAGGCACGCAGCTCCGATTTCGTAGCCGGTTCCTCTACATCGTACATATCGCGCCATATCTCCTCCTGCGATCGCGCTACACTCCAGATGCGGACTTCCGAAATATCTCCGCATAACTGCCGCGTCGTGTCCTCGTAGGAGCGGCCGATGAAGAACTGGTACGCCGCCTTGAAACTCGGATAGGTCGCCGGGTCTTGGGCATAAAGCGCACGCATGGCCAGGTTGATCGGTGAAGAAGTCGGATTGACAAACGTTTCGCTTTGGAGCTTGCCGTTGACGTAGATGCAAACATGGCCTGTGGCCGTATCATAGGTTACGGCTACATGATACCAGATATTCTCATCGAGCAGTTTTGAGTTGCTCTTTTCCGGGAACTTGCCGACGCCGACCCCCGAGCCGTCGAACTGAATCTGATTGTAGTTGAAATTCGTATCGCCGACACGCAGCAGACAGTATTGTTCCACACCCATTAACGTCGTCAGCTTCTCGGCGACCTCCGGACTTAACGGCCCGCCGTATTTCCAGTTTGACGAGCGGAAGATCAGTTCGAAAGTAAGAGCTTTCAGGCCGTTGATGCAGGCTCCACCCTCGGGAGTGTCGAACGACGGAACCTCGATCCAGTTGTCCTTGAGGTTCGCCGCCGTAGTAATTGCCGAAGAACGCCGCACGAGAAAGTAGATTGTCTTGGCACCGTTCAGCAACGATATGCCGCCCGATGCACTTTCAATGGTCACGGGCAACAGATAGGTCACGTCGATCTCCATATCCTCGGCCGCCAGGTCAATGAAATCAACGGTAATATCCGGCGCTTGTGCTTTACCTGCCGGGATCGTCGCCTTTGTGCCGGAGAGTTTGTAGTGATTCCCGGCAAGCACACCGTAATTCGTATTGTTGCGGGCGTTGTACATCGCAGCCAACTCCGGGGAAACCTTGAACGACACTTCGACATCCGTACTAACGGGATATGCGGATACGGCCGATACGACACGCTGCCGTTCGGTGATCGTTTTCTTGAAAACAACATTATCGTAATCCTGAACTTTCGCCTGCTCGATATATGCCACATTGTCGAACGGCGATTTGGATTCATCGTCTTTTGTGCAACTGGAAAAAACAACCAGTGCGACACTCATCAAAAGATATATTATTCGCTCTTTCATAAAGATCACTATTTTATGGGTGACGGATTCAGCAAGTCGATGGCCGAACGCACCTGCATATACTTATGTTCGGCATTCAGCGCGTAATCTACATGAATGTCATACACATCCAGTCCTCCGACGGGGCCGAGAGCTACCACACAACGGGCCATTTCCGGGATAGCTTTCTGCAACTTGTTGTTGCTGTCGAAGATATTTCCGTCAGGAGTAGCCGAGAGAATGATTTTATCCAAAGCGATACCGCATACTCCATTGCCATAGAGGATACTGTTTTTAACTTCCAAAACATTCGGCATCGCGCTTGTCGGCAGTACGAAGTAATCGAACATGCTGCGGTTCGTTTCCGAGATCACCTCGGGGTTTCCCTCAAATACCAACAATAATGATTTTCCCGGGCCTGCGACAGCAGAAAGTACGTTTACGAGCGTTTGTTCATCCTGTGCAGATAGCGGGGTAGAAAGCACAACCGAAATACCATTCAGTTCCAATGTCCTTACCCGGTCGATCAGGCTGTTGAGGTAAAGTGCCAAATCCGCTTCTTCACGCTCCGCAGGGTCGAACCCATAAAGAATACGTGTGCCTTTCTTTTGAACAAGGGGAATATCTTCCACATCGTAATCGGTGATTCTATCTCCGTAGCGTAATGAAACCACATCGAGAGAGTCGGGCATCGAACGCAGAAAATCACGTTCGCTGACGGAAACCTCCGGGGCGTTGTTCATGCGAGCGAAAACGAGATAGTGATCGCTTTTCTTGTAGCTTCGGAGCGTTTCGAGGTATTGGGCATACTTCTCCGGGTCTTGATCTCCCGGTTTGACTATATCCTGCTTGACGGGTTGCTCTTCCGTCCAGTCCGAACACGAAGATGCCCCGAAAGCCACAAGCAAAGCCAATGCAAGCAGGTAATGAGCTATATTTCTATTTTTCATAGTTGCCATTTATTTAAGTTCTTTGGTATCCCACCAGACGCGCGTCCCCATGTTATCACGTCCATTGAGGTATTTAGATACTGCATCATTGACGTTCACACCGTTTTCCTGATACTCATCGACCGGATAGTTGAGCCGCCGTGCGCCCCACTTGTCGTTTATTGTTCCGCCGCTTTGGTTTTCAATGATGGGAAACAGCTTCGGATAACCCGTTCGCCGATATTCTGCCCATGCTTCCAGCCCGTTAGGGAACAGGGCGATCCATTTCTGGGTGATGATGCGCTCGTAATTCCGCGCTTGGGTGGTCGGGGAATCAATATCCTCCCATTTCGGTGTGATGTCGCTCGGCGCTCCCGCATTATACATATTCTCCGGATTATTGTACGGCGAAGGCGTTGCCTGCGAAAGCAGATAAGCATCGGCACCGGAAACTTTATATTCATCGAATGAGAGTTTTACACCGCTTTCGTAGAGCGTTTTGGCATCACCGCCCATTGCCCAGCCGTTCCATGCACCTTCGGCACGCAGGAGTGTTATTTCCGCTGCGTTCATCCACAGGTAATGATCCGTACTCTTTATGAGCATGTTGGAATAGAGTTTCGTGGCTTTTTCCTTGTTCGAGGTGAAGATGCCTCGGCGGATGCCGACATAGGTATCGCCGACAGTCGTGAACATGGCCGCACGCCGATTATCATTGTACCCATTCATATAGCAGAGGATGTCCGCGGCAATGCGGTGGTCATTCCAATCATTCCAGCAGAGCGCCGAGCGATTCTCCGCCACCGTCAGGTACGCATTGTCGGCATTATCCGTGATGACGCCTTTGCTTATGGCATCTTCGGCATACTGCCTTGCTATATCGGGTTTCACCAGAGACATCCGCATAGCGATGCGTAACTGTAAGGATGCACAGAACTTCATCCATTTCTTCACGTCGCCCTGATATACCCCGTCATATTTAGCGAGGGCATCCGAGGGGAGGTTGCTGTTGGCATTGAGTATTTCCCACGCATTGCCAAGTTCCTCCAGCATTGCCATATATACGACTTCCTGCGAATCATAGGCAGCAGTGAGGGCATCGTTCCCATTCTCGACCATCTTTGTATAGGGGATCGGCCCGTAAGTATCGGTTATACGGTGCATGATCGCAACGCGAAACATGTCGGCCAGGGCTAAAGGCACAGGATCTTCGGTTAAACGTTTCAATGACCGATAAGCCGGATAGGTTTCCTTATAGGTAGTTTTGAACGGCCCTTTCTGCCATTCAAGATCGGGATTTCCCGTTATAAACTTATTGTGCCAGCCATCGGGGGTTTCTCCCGCGTAGCCGCCAAAAGCACACCCTACCATCAACTCATAGAACTGATGCAGGTGTTCCTGAGTGTCTACTACCAATCCTTGCAGCACCTTGATTTTCGACCCGACATTGTAATAATCCACTTCAGTCTGGCCGGGCGTCACCTGGTCGGGATTGGTGTTGATACGCTCGAAATCACCCGTACAGCTTTGTGCCGCCACAATAAATACTGTAAGCAACACAGCCGATATAGTCTGATATATTTTCATTTTTCTGCTCATAGTATTTAGAAACTGAGTTTAACGCTGAATCCTAAATTGCGGGTAGAGGGCAGCATAAAATAGTCTATGCCCTGATAAAACGCTTCGGTTGTTGCCACCGATTCGGGGTCGAACGGCGCTTTGTTGTAGATCATCCAGAGGTTGCGCCCTACGAGCGAAACAGTCATACGCATCTTATCCCGAAACCACTTCGAGGGAAGAGTATAAGATAAGGATAGTTCCTGCAATCGAACATTTGTCGCTGAGTAAGTGTAGTATTGCGGCACACCGCTCTGCGCACTGATGACTGTATAGTAACTCTGCGGATTCACCATCGAACGGCCATTCACGAGGACGCCTCCGGCATCCCGGGCTGCGGCCGTCGCTTCCGATACGCCGAACTGATCCATATAGGCCCGGGTAGCGGAATATACAATGCCACCGATACGGGCCGTTACAACCGTACTCAGCCGCAACCCCTTGTATTCGAAAGCATTTCGCCATGCAAGGTTGTAGTCCGGGAGAACGGAGCCTAATTTCATATCATCGAGGTCATCGACGACCGAAACATTGCCGGTATCATCCACGAAAACATTTCCGTCATCATCACGCTTGAGATCGGAATTGCTGTAAAGGTCGCCCAGCGTGCCGCCCGGCTTGAGGATATAATTCGCCTTTCCCAACCCCTTGATTTTAAGTCGGTCTTTGGTAATCCAAATTCCAGTCTCGGGGTGCTGGTAATGACTGACCAATTCAACGATCTTATTCCGATTCCACGAGAACGTAAAACCCGTATCCCAGCCGAAATCACGCCATTTGTTGTCGTAGCCCAAACTGGCCTCGATACCTGTATTCCGCACATGACCCGTTTGAAGATAGATCGTAGAATATCCGGACGATACCGAAATTTCGGGATCGAAGGTTTGGTTATAGGTATCCGCACGATACCAGGAAGCCGAGAGGTTTACATGTTTCCACAACCGTGCGTCGAAACCTACTTCCCAAGTCCTGGTACGCTCGGGATGCAGGTCGCCGATAGGGTAGTGGGTCTTGTCTTTCCACGCATGGTTTGTTTCATCATACTCATAGGTCGGGCAGGTCAGGAATCGCGGGAAGGGCATACCCACCGATGAGAATGAACCCCGGACTTTGAGATAAGTGATGGCATCGGGCATTTTGAATGTCGTAGAGGGAATCCACGAAAGGCCCACCGAGGGATAGAAAAACGACGATTCAGGCGAATTGGCCAACTGCGAAGCCCAGTCGTTGCGCCCGGTAACGGTCAGGTATAGCATCGACTTCCAGCCGACCTCGACAGATGCAAAGATAGATTGCGTCTGCTCCTGCCAGCGTTCCTTGCGGGCTTTTTTATTCGTGTCGTCCAAGTCCATCACAGTCCAGACATTTGCCAATCCGTCATCGCGGATTTTACCCCGGTAACTCAACTCGTCCGATTTGGTGTCGTTGATCGAAGCACCGATATTGGCGACCAACGACCAATCCTCGCCGAAAGTCTTGTTGATATTCATCATCACGTCGGCGTAGACTTGTGTGTCGAAACGGCGTGCCTCGGTATAGTGGCCGTTTTTGCCACCTTCGGTCAGCACTTCGTTTGTGCTGGCGTAGAGTTTCTGAGTATAAAGATTCCGGGAATCGTCGTAACGAACCCGTCCTGCGACATTCAGCCAGTCCGTAAATTCATAGCTTAACGATGCTGTGGCCAGGTAACGTTTGCGGTCGTTGTTCCGCAGGTTGCGGTACGCGATCCAGTATGGGTTCTGCATGGTCATGCCCCCATCGCCCTGCGGCCAGTACTGCGTCATCAGCTTGCGGGAGGGATCGTAACGCTCGAAAATTTTAACCATCGAAAAGTCATCCCCTCGCGGAAACAGGTATGCCGGCACAACCGGGTTTGAATACTGGCCTTGATTGGTCATATTCTGGTCGTCCTGTAAAATGATGCTGATTCCGGCATCGAGCTTCAGCTTATCTTCGAGAAAGTAGGAGGTATTGCGAAACGTGAAATTGTACCGGTTATACTCATTGTTTGGAACTATTCCGTCCGAGTTGACCGTAGCGACCGAAAAATAGGTTTGGTTACGGTCTGTTCCTCCAGCCATCGTTACCGAATTCTGATACACGGCTCCGGTATCGAAAAAGTCCGCTGGCTCGTATCCCCGATAGTTGGCCGCAGAGAGTTTCGGCCCCCAGCTTTGAATCGGAGAACCCGATGTTACTCCGTTGCGACCTGTTCCATACCTGTTCTGAAATGCCGGTAATACAAAAGGTTTGAGAAATTCCGAACTGCTGGAGAAGGTAACATCGAGTTTCCCGGCCTTACCCGCTTTCGTGGTAATCATTATTGCACCGTTCGCCGCATTACTTCCGTAAAGGGCCGCAGCCGAGGCGCCCGTCAGCACGGAAATACTTTCGATGTCGTCGGGATTCAGATCGGCAATGGCGTCCGTTGCTCCTTTGGAATCGAATTCAGTACCTCCGCCACCACCGGAATTATACATCGGAATTCCGTCGATTACATACAGCGCATTTGATGACTGGCTGATCGACTTGGCTCCGCGCAGGATGACTTTCGCAGCGCCGCCGACACCCGATGAACTGCTGTTGATAACAGCGCCCGCGGCTTTGCCGACCAGCGAATTCATAAAGTTGGCGTCCTTTACTTCGACAATATCTTTCGCTTCGATCTGTTGCACATTGTATGAGAGTGCTTTTTCCGATCGCTTGATGCCGAGCGCCGTTACGACGACTGATTCGACCTCTTGGGCCGCTTCAGTCAGTACGACGTTGAATTCGGTGCGTGTGCCTACGCGCAAGGTGAGCGTATTGTAGCCGAGGAAACTGAACTGAAGAACGGCGTTGGTAGGGTTCTGAACTCGCAGATTGAAAGAGCCGTCAGTACCCGTACTTGTCCCTGTCGAAGTGCCTATGACGATCACGGATGCCCCGACAATGGGCTTGTTGTCGGTGTCGCTCACGACACCTGAAATATCAACGGCCTGCTCGACTGGTTTCGGCTTTCCGGATAAGATAATGTTGGAACCGGTGATTTTGTATTTCAAAGAGTAATTCCGAACGATTTGGTCAAGAACCTCTTTGAGTGGACGTTCCTTGATATTGACCGTGACGAGCATCGTCATATCGACGGTTTCGTCACTTAAAAATAAATACGTTGTTTGTTTTTCTATTTCTCCGAGAACACGCTTTAGAGTAGCTCCCTGCATGTTTATTGTTACAGGGGTGGTTTGCGCGCTTAGATAACCGGGAAATATGAATAGGAATAAAAGAACGAACAAACATTGAATATGTTTGATTTTATTCATACTTTTGTAGTATTAAAGTTCATAGGTGTTTAGCTAAATAATAATCTATTGAACTTCGTCCCGTTGATGCTTCCTCATCATCGGGACTTTTTCAATAAAAATTTTAAAGTATCCGCATTACTTCACTGTCATAGGCAAGTCGATTTAGTTAATACTTGGGTTCACTATTAGAAGATGCGGATTACACCTGTTTCTTGATTTCGTTCGTAGTTAAATCCGGATGATGCCTGCAAAACAGTCAATGCGTGGTCGATGCCGTCCGAAACGCGGAATTTACCCGTCTTAAAATGCAGTTTCGGCAACTCTTTCCTGTCAATGACGATCTCTACACCGTACATTTGCTCGAATTTTTGCATCAGCTCCTCAAAGGTCAAGTTGTCAACGCATACCAGTCCTTTTGTCCAGCAATAGGGTTCATCACCCCGGAGACGTGATTTCTGTAAACTTCCTCCGATATACTCGATAATCTCATTCTCATTCATCAGAATCTCTTCGTTGGCCCGATGATCCGTAACTTTCACTTTGCCCTGCAAAAGAGCCGTTGAGAAACTGTTACGCGCTTTCTGGGCGATGACATTGAATTTTGTTCCCAGCACTTCAACGTCATAAGCATACGTTTCGACGATAAAGGGCCTTTTCGCATCGTGTGTAACCTCGAATAATGCCTCTCCGTCGATCTTCACACGGCGTTCTCCGCCCAGATAAACCGGAGGATATTCGAATTTCGTTCCGGCATTTAACCATACGTGCGTACCATCTTGGAGCTGCATTTCAATTCGCTGCCCCGCAGGTATGGAAATAGTCGTCATTTGTCCAGACCATTGCTTATGATCTCGATGGATCGTAAAAACCGATAACCCTATTATGGTCGATATAAGAACCGCAGCGGCCACGGCATAACGCAGGAGCCATTTTTGCTTCCATATTTTCAATATCATTTCGGGCTTCTCATTCACCATTCCGACCGAATAAAGCAATGCACCGTCATATACCATCTGCATGAGGGCAAGTTCACGCTCGTTTTCCGGACTTTTTTGCGTCCATTCCATAATCTCGGCAGCCTCCTTTTCCGTGGCTTCACCGATACAAAATCTGTATAATTTTTCCTTTTCCATACATTATAATAACCCCTAACTATGCCCCAAAGGACAAAATTTTTTTAAATAAATATTTTTAATAAATAATGTCTTCTTACTTTGAAATGCAGAATGAGCGTGTTATTCGTAGAATATGAGAAAAAAAGTCCTGTGAGAAGGACTTTTTTTAGTTTCGGAAACAATATCTAATCAAAATACCCCCCCCCGATAAATTGCCAGCCATAGTAAAAACGTTGGCAAATAATCTTTCAGCGCCGACATAAGTATAGCCCTGATCTTCGATAATTCATATTTAACCTGGCGGGGCGAAAGGCCATAAACCTTTGCCAAGTCTTTGTGCGTTGATTCCCCGATGCTGCTTTCCAGAAACATTTTCCGGGAGGCTTCCGGCAGCATATTGAGATTCCTGCGTATGATGTCGGATATGTCTGTCACATATAAATCATGCGGCTCACAAACCTCCAATGTCCGGATTTTAAGTTCGATAAAGGCGCTTGTCCGATTTTTGATTTTCTCGTGAGCGTTAAAATGCCTCTGTTTATCGCGGAGCCATGTCAGGCATTTGCGCTTGACGGCGATCAGTACAAATGCCTCCAGACCAGGCGTTATCTCCACTTCGTCGCGTTTATCCCACAATGTGAGAAAACAGTCGGTAACTATATCTTCAGCCGCCATGTGATCGCCTGTATAATGATAAGCAATCCGTTCGAAAGCTGTTCTGTATTTCGAGAACAACTCCGAGAACTTTTCTCTGGTCAATATGGCCGACTCCGAATTCAAGTGGGTTAATGGTTATGGGTTATAAAGTTATGTTTTTTTTGTCAAAAAATGAAACTTTTTCTGCTATCCCAAACCAGAAAAATCCTCTTTTTATTATCCGCGAACGGTCTGGAATGGCCTGGAGCGGCCATACTCACTTTACACCGCAGGGTTTATTATATTGCGACCCGAAACCGAACCTCATGCAACAAGAAGACGATTTAAGAGCATTGGAAAAAGTCGTGCAATTCATGCGCGGCATAAGCATTCTATTCGCAGTCCTCAATATATATTGGTTCTGCCACGGCTGACTGGCAGCTTCCGGGTGGACGTTTGAATTCATTGATAGATTATTTCTGAATTTCCAGCGTACCACGGCGCTCTTCTCCTATTCGATAGCGACCAAATTATTTTCGCTCGTCTTCCTTGCCCTCGGCTGCTTGGGGACGAAAAGCCTGCGTTCAAAAAAGATAACCGATCGGCAAATCGCCGTTGCCGGAGGTTGTGGTCTGCTGCTCTTTTTCTTCAATGACCCCCTGCGCCATCTGCCGTGGGGTACCGCTTGCTGTGCAATACTCTATATCTTCACGCTGTCAGTTGGTTATCTCTGTCTGCTGGCGGCCGGAATATGGCTCGGCCGAAGGCTCAAAGAAAACAATGTCGAAGATCCTTTCAATGAAGAAAATGAAAGTTTCGAACAGGAATCGAGATTCTTATATAATGAATATTCGGTAAATCTTCCTACAAAGTATTACTACAAAGGTCACTGGCGTGATGGATGGATAAACGTGATAAACCCCTTCAGAGCGACTATGGTGCTTGGAACTCCCGGCTCCGGGAAAAGCTATGCCGTTGTCAATAACTACATTAAGCAGCACATAGAGAAGGGTTTCGCTTTGTATGTTTATGATTTTAAGTTTTGCGATCTTACATTGATCGCCTACAATCACCTGCGTAACCATCTGGGAAAATACGAGAAAGCGCCGAAATTCTATGTCATAAACTTCGATGACCCCCATAAGAGCAACCGCTGTAACCCCATCACGCCGGAATTCATGTCGGATATATCCGATGCTTACGAGTCTGCCTATACTATCTTCCTGAATCTCAATAAGACATGGGTGTCCAAAGTTGGCGATTTTTTCATCGATTCGCCAATCATTTTATTTGCCGCGATTATCTGGTATTTAAAGTTATTTGACAAAGGCCGGTACTGCACCTTCCCCCATGCCATCGAGTTCCTCTGCCAGCGGTATGAAGATATTTTCCCGATTCTCACCTCGTATCCTGCCCTTGAAAACTACCTCTCGCCTTTTATGGACGCATGGAAAGGGGGCGCACAGGATCAGCTTCAGGGACAGATTGCGTCGGCGAAGATTCCTTTGAGCCGCCTGATCTCCCCGCAGCTCTACTGGGTGATGACTGGAAACGACTTTACACTCGACATCAATAATCCGGCGGAACCTAAAATATTATGTGTCGGCAATAATCCTGACAGGCAGAATATTTACAGCGCCGCACTCGGCCTCTATAATTCGCGTATCGTCCGCCTTATCAACAAAAAAGGGAAACTCAAATCCTCGGTTATCATCGACGAGCTGCCGACGATCTATTTTCGTGGTCTGGACAACTTGATCGCCACGGCACGCTCGAATAAGGTTTCAGTATGTCTTGGTTTTCAGGATTTCTCACAGTTGGAACGCGACTATGGTGATAAAGAAGCAAAAGTCATCCAAAATACGGTCGGCAATATCTTTTCAGGTCAGGTGGTCGGCGATACTTCCAAAACGATCAGCGAGCGTTTCGGAAAAATTGTACAGGTGCGGGAATCCCAATCCATCAGCACCGAAAGCGTGACCACTTCGACAAATACGCAGCTCGATTCCCTTATTCCTCCGTCAAAGATTTCGAACCTCACTCAAGGTATGTTTGTCGGTGCAGTGTCAGACAACCATGACGAACCCATCAAGCAAAAGATTTTCCACGCTCGTATTATTGTGGACAATGAACAGGTAAAGCGCGAAACTGAAGCCTATGTACCCATCCCGGAAATCTCATCGTTCCGGGGCGCCGATGGCATCGACCACATGGAAGAGATCATTCAGCAGAATTATAACCGGGTTAAGGCAGATGTTGTCCATATCGTAAAACGGGAGTTGAAGCGCATTGAGGCCGACCCCAATCTTGCCAAACTCTTACCACCGAAGAAGAAGTAAATCATGCCTGCTTTTAGCCGTTGGACGGCCTGGAACGGCCTGGAGCGGCCAAAAGTATCATACCTTAAACAGCTCAATATATTTGCGTTACATTTTTTTTTTGTTTCACTAAAATTCACTAATTTATGGCAGAAGAAAATTTGAATCCCCAGGAAGGACACGCTCGGAATGAATTCCGGGAAACCGTACTCGTTCGTAATCCGACATCCGGACAAGTAGAAGCTGTTACCAATCTCAAGCACGATGGTAATCGCTATGCAGTGCATACCACGCAGCCGCTCACGAAAAACAAATCCTCGTTCTTCGACTTTCGCAGCAGCAATGCGCTCGCGGCATTTATCACAGGTTTCAAATCGCAGAAAGACAACCCGATCGACTTCCAATTCCTGAAAGTTCCGATCAATGAGGTTGCAAAGATCGTGGACAAAGTGCTGCGTCTGGATTTGAACCCCAACGATGACGAAGGGTTGAAAGCGCTTCGTGAACACATGGTTTATCCCAAGGATTTGGCAAAAATCAAATTCGACCTCCACGAATTCCCCTGGGATGAAATGCGGGAACTCGGAATCAACAAGGAGCAGATCAAGCCGGACGAAGTAATGGCTATGATGCAGGGAGGAGCGACGAAACAATCCTTTTCCGTGAAGACTTTGCCGACCCCTAACATATCCTCTGTGGGTATGTATACGCTGCACCTCTATCACGACCACAACGGCGACGTGAAACTCGGCATGGATTCCGTCCTCGCAACCCCGGAATACGCACAGGAGCAATATCAGGGGTTATTCGGCACTGATGACAAAAACATTCTCGATAACGGCGGAACAATGACCCGGCTGGTGGATTTATTCGATCCTCATACGGGATTGACCGAACGGTGCTACGTGGGGTTGGAACGCGAGACGAACCGATTCGTGAAAATGCCCGTGAAAGACGTTACTCCTCCCCGGTACTTCAACGGGGCGCGTATTGACGACGCGAAATTCGATGATCTCAAAGCTGGCGGCGCGGTTCGTCTGGAAGGTTGTCATTACTATAATGACGACAATCTGTTCAGCGGCAGGTTGCAATATGATGTTCATTCCAGAGAATATCGCATGACAGAACAAGTCTTTTCGAGGCCGTATATTCCGAAGTTTATCAACGATCAGCTCAGCCCCGAGCAACGAACGGCTCTGGTTAAAGGAGAACAGATCGATGGACGCTCAATTCTGGCTAAAAACGGCAAACCCTACAACTGTGACCTGAAAATCAATCCCAAGACTAACGGCCTTGCCTATGTATCCAGCCGTCAGGAGCAGAAAGAAACCACTCAGCAGGAGCAGGCCGCAGACCAGACACGGGAACAGGATGCGCCTCAAAAGGGACAAGGCCGGAAGCGATAGAATGTGGCAACTATGGCAGATTATAATGAATCATGGTTCCGGGAACGACTCGAAAGGTTCATTGCAGAGCGGCATCCTCAGATGCACTATGCGCAACGACTGATTGGTCACCGCAGCCGCCTTGCTACCGCCGCATACCGCAAAGCAATCAACGACGGATGAACTTCCGGGCAGGCCATTCAGGAAGCCGATAAAGGGCTGTTCCGTGACTTGCTGTTCTCAAAATTCGATGCCGTACATCTGATCCTGTCTACTGATTTCCCGTCCATTCCTGAAGACCAACGACGCAAAATCGCATGTCGCCTGCTGAAAGTCTGCGAACCAGTTTTCCATGTCTATAATTTGGGTGATGACTTTGCAACAAGAGCCGAGTTCCGGCAACTCAAGGAGGATCTGAAAATCTGTATCCGAAATTGGATTGACGATAACGGTGTCCCGGGATATGTGTCCAAGCAACAGGAGCGGGTGAAGACGAGTATTTCCAAACCGCTATCCAAACTAATACATCAATAAACCAACAACAAACATGAAAAAGATTTTTTTCGCGGCTCTTGCCGCACTTTCGATGATCGCCTGCAACAAAGACGATGAAACGACTATCATTCCCGACATTGACCACACCCATGACGGCGCAATCGTCGCCATGAAGTTCACCGACGAGAACCCGACACGCGCATTCTTCGCCGAGGCCGCAACCGCCGAGACGTGGGAGAAATCCCTGTCCGCGCTCTCCGTCTATGTGTTCAACGCGAAAGGCGACCTTATTACCCTGCGCGACTTCACCGCATCGGAACTCACGACCCGCACCGCGACGTTCGCCCTGCCGCATGCAACGGCTGGGACAACGTGCGATTTTTATGCCGTCGCCAATCTGTCCCTGTCAGGCATAGCCACGAAATCCGCGCTGCTGACGAAGCTTGAAACGGCTGCCGCCGATTACAACGGGACGTTCGCCGAGGTTTCTACCAAAGCCAAACGCAGCGGCGGCTTCGTAATGACGGCCGGAGTGAGCAAGGCCATCGCCGAGGGAGGCACGACATCCGTAGCCCTGACGCTCAAACGCACCGTTGCCAAAGTCGCCGTGCAGACAACCATCGACGCCGGGTTCAACAGCAAATACTCCGGAACGCTGACCGTAACGGGAACGAAGCTGCTGCGTGCCGCCAGCCAGACGCCGATCATCGCCCCGGCCACGCCGACGCCCGGAGCCATGACCTACATTCATACGCAGACAGCGACGGCAGCATCCGGAAAGTATAACAATCTCTTTTACCTCTTTGAGAACGGCCCCCTCGCCGAAGCAAGCCGCGTCGCGCTGGAGATCACCGCGACCTACGACGCTGACGGCAACGCCGCGACAACCGCCGACCGCATGGAAGTTGTCTACACCGTGCCGATCACGGGCAAGGCCGGGGGAGAGATCGTCCGAAACGGTTACTACCGCATTGCCGCCAACATCTCGGGACTTGTGGGGCAGGATTGCCAGGTCGCCGTTACCGTGGCCGAGTGGGAAAGCCCCGTCACGCAGTCCGTCGATTTGGGGGCATAGGCAACAAATCATTCATTAACCACCGCCCGCACCTTTTGGGGCGCGGGCGGTTATTATAACACCAGATGAAATACACACTATTCTTTTTGTTCTCCCTCGCTCATTGCTGGGGCTGCATTTCCGAGCGTGAGCCGGAAGTCCGGCCCAAAGTGACGGTAGAACTGACTGTCAGGCCCGACCCCATGACCACGACGACCCGCGCGACCGACGAAACGACGATCCGCGACTTGAATTTCTACCTCATGGACAAAGCGGGCCGAACCGTCATATATCGTTACCTCGCAACGACAACGCTGCGCTTCGAATGTCCTCCGGGCGTCTACCTGATGCGCATTGCCGCCAACGTCGGCCGCAGTCTGGGTGAAAGTGCCGACCTTTCCCGATACATGGTAACATACCAGCAGGATTATGAAACATTACCGATGTTTTACGAACAAGAAACGACGATCTCATGTTCGTCCGGCGGCGTAGTGCAGTTACCGCCGATAAGCGTTAAACGCTTCGTGTCGAAAATCTCCTACAACCTCACCGTAAAACCTGCCGACATGGAACTCAAATCCGTGCAACTGATGTCGGTTCCCCGCACCGCGGCGCTCTTTGCCGAGGACAGCCCGGTATCCGGCAATCCCGACGACTATACCAACGGCCTGCAAACAGCCCTCACGGGACGGCAGGCCGCAGATTTCTACTACATGCTGCCGAATCTGCAAGGAGTGAATACCTCGATCACTGACCAAAAGCAGAAGAACGCCGACAATGCGCCCGACTGCGCGTCATGGCTGCTCATCCGCGCCACAAGAGGCAGTAAGGTGCTGGCCTACTCGGTTTACGTGGGCGAAAACAATACGTCCGATTTCAACGTCCGGGCCAATAATCATTACACGCTCAATATAACCCTCCTGAACGACAACACCGTGGACACCCGAATCGCAGCATACACGGCCAGCGTATACGATGACTATGAAAACAGCAGCTTTGGAGGTTACTGCGTCTATACTCCCGATAATTGTCTGTATATCGAAATGATAAACGATAACTACGACCTTTCGATAAACGGACGGTTGGAAATAATGCAGGGAGACAGCAACTATTTTTCTTTCAACCGCCGGGAAGGTAGCAACAGTTGGGATTTCGAAATAGATGATATATATGGTTTCAACGACTATTACCTCTACTATTGCCCATCTGTATATACCCGAGAAAATTCTACGTTGAGTTACCGGGTTACATTGACCGATGAATACGGATTTGCACAAAATTATGATTTTACGCATAAATTGGCGAATCTCGTAACGGTATACGCAAATACCGCAGACCGTATAACTGCCGATAACTACCTATATTCACAATCCGAGAATTGGAATAAAGGGAAACTAACGCGGTTTTTGTGTTACGACGATGATCTTAAACTTATTGCAGCCACCACGGGCAATACGGTATTCGACGGCTGGTATGATGATGCGGCGTATGCAACAAAACTTTCGTCAGCCACAACCTATACTCTCAAACCCTCATCTCGCTTTCATTCTATTTATGCCAGGTTCCGGGCCGCAAATACGCCTCTTGACAGTCAGGAAACGGCAAACTGCTATATCGCCCCGAAACTGAACACGGGCTATTCGTTCAACGCGACCGTGCAGGGCAACGGCAAGACCACAACCAATATTTGGCCGCAACAGCTACATGGTGCTTCGGCCCGTACCCTTTGGGAAACGGGGACGTTGAGCAAGACCGTCATAAAAGACGTGACGTATGCCGACGGACGTATTAGCTTCACGACGGGCACGGCACACGGAAATGCCGTAATCGGACTATTCGACGCTGCTGGGAACTGTATCTGGTCATGGCATATCTGGTCGGTAGATTATGCCCCGGCAACCACAGCACAGACCTATGTTTCCGGAGCCGTCTTTATGGATCGCAATCTCGGGGCGCTGACAGACGACTGTATGCAACCCTCGTCCCGTGGACTTTACTATCAATGGGGCCGCAAAGACCCTTTCATCCATCCGGCGACGTGTCAGGATATAGTCAAACGTGCCGATGCCGTGTATGCCGAAGGCTTCGAGTACGCTGTGAGTGAACCGCGGAATGCCGTGGCGGAATCTCCCTATGACGTAATGACGGTGGAATGGTCGATTGCTCACCCCACGACGTTTATGAACGATGCAATGTACGAGGATTGGGAAGAATGGACATCGAGGGCGGACTGGCATTACTGCAACCACCCTAATCTTTGGGGAAATATCACGACCGATAAAAATAACATTAGTAAGGTAAGCCATAAATCTATCTATGACCCGTGCCCGGTAGGTTGGAAAGTCCCCAGCCCCGAAGATTTTTGGGGCATTACGGGCATAAGTCAGTCGATGCCGTACTATGTCACGATTCATTATAACGGAAACCGCATGACGAATATTCCGTTGGGCGGAACATTGGCGGAGAACCGCTATATGTCGAACGGCAAAGGGGGAATACTCTATACGAACGCCCCTTACCACATGCGCTGGGATGGCTATACACGTCTGTTTTACGACATTGCCTGCACGATGATTAGTGTTACAGCAAGCAATCCGCCGGCTATCGGTACAATGGACTATTACCGCTATGCTGCGAATCCTATCCGCTGCATTCGGGAGTAGAAATTTGACGAATTACAACCATGAAGAGACACATCATCATCTTAACGCTTTGCCTGCTGGCGTTGTGCGGCAAACCCCATCGGGCCGCTGCTCAGTTCCTCAGCGCCAAAGTCAACGCGCTGGCCGCTTTCACCGGGACGGTGAACGTAGGAGTGGATGCCGCCGTCACGGACAAGTGGACGCTTGATATTTCTGGCTACTGGAACCCAATCAACACTAATTCGTTCAGTTGCCGCCTGTACGCCGCGCAGGTAGGCGCAAAACGCTGGATTTACGAAGCCTTTGTTGGACATTTCATCGGCGGCCAGCTTACATACGGGAATTACCTGTACGGCGGTTCCCGCCGCTACTTCAAAGGCGACATGGCGGGCGTCGGGTTCTCATACGGTTACGCCTGGCTACTCTCGAAGAGGTGGAATATTACCGCCGAAATCGGCATCGGGGTCTACCGCATGACGGACACGCGCCGCGACCGCACATTGCCCGAATACGAATCCATCTACATTCATCATTATAAACGGTGGGTGATAAGCCCCTCACGCGCAGAGGTAAGTTTTAACTACTTATTCTAACCCTATGAAAAAGATATTTTATATTCCGATCTGCATGATGCTTTTTTGCTGCGCCTGCTCGGATTCGGAACCCGAACCTAATCCGGCGACGCAGGCACAGCAGATCACCATGACGTTCCAGTGCGGGGCCATGTCTCCTACTCGCGCTGCACCAGCGGACACCCGCATCGACGACATCAACCTGTATCTGTTCCCCGTGAACGGCGGCCTGGCCCGGCACATATACATCGCCCCCGTGCAGTCGGTCGTACTCGAATTGCCCAAAGGGGACTATACGCTTTATGCCATCGCCAATCTCGGCCGCGACACGGGCGACCGGGCGCAGGATATCGTTCGCACGCTGCGCGTCGAACGGGATCCTTTTGCCCTCGAAAACGCGCCCTTTCCCATGTCCGCGCAGCAGCCTGTTTCCGTGCGCGGCGACATGCAAATCGCCGTATCGCTCATTCGCACCGTGGCAAAGGTCAATTTCAGCTACACGGTAGCCGCCGATTTCGCAAAGATATTCAGCGTGAAATCCGTGCAGCTTCGCAGCGTCCCGCTCAATGTAGCGCTTTTCGGCTCCAACCGGGCCGATGCCGCCGGAGTAGTGGCAGACATGGAAAAGGTATTATCGGCGACGGGAACCGAATACAATGCGACCTATTACCTGCTGGAAAACCGTCAGGGACAGGTCGCGGGCATCGGTTCCCAGCAGCAGAAAGACGAAGCCCATGCCCCGGAATATGCGACCTACATAGCCGTTGCGGGCGAAGCCGACGGAATACAAATCATGTACCGCATCTACCTCGGCGAGAATAACACCACGGATTTTAACGTCGTCCGCAACCGGGTTTACAACATCAATGCACGTATTCTCGGCATGAATACAATGGACTGGCGCGTATCGACAGCCGAAGTAGCCGTTACGCCTTTGGCTGAAAGTTACAGGCCCGGCGCATCCGCCGCCGCGATATTGGAACTCGTGTCCACGAACGGCCCAGGCAATGCCTATTACCTTTCCTACCAGCTCGACACGGGACAGGGCATCGTCACCATCGACGGGGAGCGCCGCACGGCAGGTACACCTTATCCGCTGCTCTCCGGAAACGGCACGGCGACGGCTGACATCTCCTATATTCAGGCCGTGCCGGGCGACGTGCGCCTGCGCCTGACCGTAACGGATAAACACGGGTGCAAAATGGAGCGCATCCTAACCACTACGTACAAGAACCCGCCAATAACCGTGACCTATACCCAAGAGGGGTATGAGTTGGCCGCAATGGACAGGGCCTATGTTACGTTTACCGTTTCCCAACCCGGTTATACGGGCAGGTACAAAGCCCGATTGAGCGGTGAGGGTGCGACATTCTTTCAGGGGCGTTACAGCGCGGATATTCCGACGACTGAATTGACTTTGTACGAGGGTAACGAAACCTATGTTCTGCGGATAAAGCCCGAAGCCGTGGGCGAAATCCCCTTTACCGTAACCATCACAGACGAGCAGGGGAACAGCACGCATTTCGAATCTTCTGTGAAAGGTGTAAAAACCGTAGCAGATTTCACGCTCGATTACAGGCTTATGACCGGGGCACTCAATATTGTCATGGAATCGTCTTATCCTGTCAGCGAAGATTTGAAAATTACCGTAACGGCCACCGTAAAAATCGTCTATTCGGGCGGATATACAACAACGCAGGATTATACGTTCGACGTGTTTTTCGAAGCCGAGCGCTCACGGGGAACAGGTTATGTGTATCTCGACCTGCAAGACCGATATGATGTTTCCATAGTTTCGTACACAATGGAATCCGACACTCCGGTTTCATTGAACGGTATGGTCGAATACAATCTACAATAGAATGAACAAAAACAGAATAGCAACCTGGGTCTGCTGCATGGTTCTTTTATGTGGCTGTTCCATAACGAGCCGCCTGGAGCGTAGGCATACAACGGCAAGTATTACGCAGCTTACAACGTCTGAGCGGCTGGAGTATGAACAGGACGCCAGACCTCAAGTAGTGAAATTACAACGTGACAGTAATTCTTTTTTTCTGGTTCCTACTGATACGTTGACTGGAGGCGAACGTGTTATGTCCGTGGACATCGAGCAGGTTACAATCATATCCCGAACACGCTCCTTGCCGGAGCGCAACGGGAAAGTAACGATTGATTTTGTTGTTACCCTGCCCAAACAAATGTTAGGTCGCAGCCGAAGTGTCGTTATTACCCCATTTATTCATAAGAACAACCAGCCCGAACCACTCCAAGACCTGACTATCCGGGGCGGCCTGTTCGATAAAGTACAGGAACGGGATTATTGGCAATATGAAACTTATTTATGGCGATTCAATCCCGACAGCATCCAGGCAGAACGGGCTTTTCAGCGTTTTGTAAAATTTCCGTATCCCGAAGATGTTCGTATTGACTCCGTTGTTGAGAACCGCAGCCGCATATCCTATTATTATTCGCAAAATGTTGCAACGGACGAAACCTCGAAGAAAATGCTGATAACACTGCAAGGCAAGGTCACGGGATTGGATGAAAGTTCTTATAGCCTCCCATCGACGGACACACTGACTTATCTGGTATCCTCCATGTTGTCGTTTGTTGATACTACGACGCACTACAAAATAAAGGTCATCAGCAAGTATGCTACCGTTCGGGATCGCAATTACATACAATTCCTTGTGAACGATACCCGCGTACTTGATACGTTGGGCGGGAATGCCGCACAACTTGACAAGATCAGGGCACGCATGACCGGACTGATTGGTCAGCAGGAGTTTTACGTCGATAGCGTCGTATTAACAGCCTCAGCATCCCCGGAGGGCAGTTTTTTCCGTAACCGTGAACTGGCACGGGTACGCGCCCATGCTCTCAAAGGCTACCTGCGGGAGCGCGTCGGCCCCAAAGTCGATACCCTCGTGCGGGTGCGGTGGGTGGCAGAGGACTGGCCGGAACTCGCGGCCCGCCTCCGTGACGATGAAAGCCTTCAGCATCGCGCCGAATTACTGGAGTTGATCGGAAACGAGAAAGACCCCGACCTCCGGGAGCGCATGATACGTGAACGATACCCCGCGGAGTACCGGAACATCAAAGAATCTATTTATCCGTGGCTGAGAGCCGTTACAATCCGCTATGACCTGCGCCGCCGGGGAATGATTAAAGATACGATACATACTCGGGAAGTAGATACTTCCTATATGCGGGGAGTTGATCTGCTGAAAAAGCGCAGGTATGCAAAGGCACTTTATATCTTGAGTGATTACCACGACCGTAACACCGTCGTAACGCTCCTTTCGCTGGGCTATGACGCACAAGCGTTGGAATTACTCGATCATTTGGAGCAGTCCGCGATAACCGAATACCTGAAAGCCATTGCATGTTCACGTTTGGGGCGCAAAACCGAAGGGCGCAAACACTTCCTGCGGGCATGTACTTTAGACGAAAAAATGCAGTTCAGGGCAAACCTTGATCCCGAAATCACCGAATTACTAAAAGAATAAGTTTATGAAAAAGATAATAAGCATTTTAATCGTCCTGCTGGCGTTGCTTGGACTTACCCGATGCAAGCTGGCCGAAGTCGAAACGATTGAAGAAATCCCATGCCCTGACGTTGTGATCGACTCAGTGATAATTCCCGATTGGGACAATCTTCCTAACAACTAAAAAACAAAGCCTTATGCCGAGAGAATTTAAATCCTTCCTGAAGACGGTCGCCGGAAACGAGGGCGGCAAATGCAAATACAATACACGGCTTGATCTGTATGGCTGCGGTTGTGTCCATGATTGCGCATACTGCTATGCAAAGTCGTTGCTCGACTTCCGCCACCTGTGAAATCCACATGATCCGGCTGTGGCCGACATCCGTAAAGTTGCCCGCCGTCTGAAACGCATACCTTCCGGAACCATCCTGCGGCTGGGCGGTATGACCGATTGTTTCCAACCTACCGAACGAGTGTATCACGCGACACGCGAAGCGATCCGCATAATGAATGATCGCGGCATCGGCTACCTGATCGTTACCAAGTCTGCATTGGTCGCCGCAGATGAATATTTGGCATTGCTTGATCCTCGGCTTGCACATATTCAAGTTTCCATTTCAACAACCAGCGACGCTTTGGCCCAAACCTATGAACGCGCAAGCCTGCCGAGCGCCCGGATAGCGGTCATCGAAAAGCTCGCCGCGCAGGGCTTCGACGTAGCGGTGCGGCTCTCCCCGTTCATTCCTCAATACAACGACTTCGCCATTCTCAACGCGATCCGCTGCCGAAAGATACTCGTGGAATTTTTGCGTGTGAATACATGAATAGCACGTTGGTTCGAACTTGACTACTCAGAATATTCGCTTAAACATAGCGGCTATCTCCATTTACCGCTGGAACGGAAAATCGAATACCTGAAGCCTATAACTGGCTTTGAGCAGAAAACAGTCTGTGAAGACGTTACCGAGCATTACAATTATTGGAGGTATTGCTATAACCCAAATCCGGACGATTGCTGTAACCTGACCAAAATATAAATCATCTTTATCATGGATAATAAAGCAGATATTCAATTTCCCGGTTCCGTTTTGTGCATTCTTGAGGACGGTTTGGGAAAACCGTTGCACATGCAAATTATCGACAACACACACAATAGCTTTCTTTCCCTATGCCGAGATGAAGCAGCCAATGCCCTGTTGAAACACTCAAGAGAGGTTTTTGCGTATAAAATCCATCGGATTGTGATTCAAAATAAGAAAGAGATTCCGGTAATAAACTTGAATAACCCCGAAGGAAATATCGACGCGATAGTCAGTTCATTAAACTCGGGTAAGGGAATAAAGTATGCTTATAACATGATGTTACGGGACTTTATTAATGACCTTATTCGCGCTGTGCCGCAGAAACACCTTTGGAACCACTATGGGATTAGCAGTGCCGATACTCAAAATATTGATTATGTTGAAAATTGCTGTGTCGATAATCATCAACTTACATGGGATGTCTTGAAATTCAACGATTATCGAGAACATAACTTAATCGAAACACCTAAAGGAAGCTGGTTGTTCGACAATACGACTGCCGGCTATAAGGAAATGATACGATTCAGTAATTTTCTCGACAACTATTTCTTTGACCCCCGACTGAATATTGATATAATAACCCAATTTTCCGCATGGATACATAACTCACATCAGCCAGAAAGCCTCAATCATTTTGTGCCGGAGGCTGTTTCATCTGCGGAACTGTTCCCGAAAAGCGATATAATCCCCCAAGACTATTTTATTCGGGAACATAAAACCGAATATAACTTTCAACCTACGCCGGAAAACTATTGGCAGGCTTTTATAAAAAACTGGAGCGAAGTCGCCGTTCCCAGCGTAAGCAATAATATTGCAACACTCCTATTTATTGAACAGAATGGTGACGCACCGGAAGGCTGTCTGAACCTGTTTCTCAGATCGGAATTTGCAGAGAAATACAGCGAATTCTGTGCGGAGATTACCGATATGCGCAATGTCAAAGATGAACCTGACAATTTGGAGAAACTGAAAACAATGGCAACGCAAATTATTGCGGAAAACGGATTTAACATACGTGGCCGCGAACAGCCGCATCAGTTATCCGTACAATCAACACAGCAGCCAACCGATTCTTTCCAGCCGAAGATGCGCGGAGGTGTGCATATTTAATCCACTTTGAAAAACAATGGATACTAAAAAAAACGAACGATCCCCCGAAGCAATGCTTTGCTTACTCCGAGACGGCGAAGGGAAGCCGATGCACATACGTGTTATTGGAAACGATCCAACAGAATATCGTGACTTGTGCCGCGACTATGCCGCATTTGCGCTACTCAAACAGACTCAAACTGCCCTCAATTCAACAGTTGAAAAATATGGATTTATAAAATCTTCGGATGTGCCGAATATATATTCCGAAGATTATGGATATACCTCATATATTGTCCAACATGAGAAGAATAATAAAAACCTGATTTCAGATTCGGGTAGTGAACCCCTAAAAGGATATATTGATGATTTCTTATGTAAAACCCCCAAGGATGACCTGATATTCAGTTCTCAAGTAGCTGATAGAGGGGTTAATGATGCCGAAATCCTTCAAAAGTTAAGTCTGAAGTATATATCGGTCGTATGGGAAGCACTCTACAAGAATGGCTATGTAGAAGGGCAACTTGTAGAAACACCCCGCGGAAACTGGCTCTTTCGGCCTGGTGAAGATCGGAATGAAATGGGAAAGTTTTTATCCCAGCTTGATAAATATTTTTTTGATCCCCGATTGAATTTCGACCATTATAACCACAGTGCAGTCTATTTCCGCGAATCGCAACAACCTGTCGAATTCGACAAATTTTACCCACCGCTGATGCCCGGGAATAATATCTTCCAGAGAAATAATATTGACCCGAACGATTATTTTATCCGCGAATATACACATGTCATCGACATATCGCCAACCCCGGAAATCTATTGGCAAAAGTTTGTAGAACGAGATATTGACAATACCGACCCCAGTATGAGCAGCGATATTGCAGCCCTCCTTTTCTTTGAGCGGGACGGAGCCGCACCAAACCGTTGCGTGGAACTGTTTTTAAGTGGTGATTATTCCAGAAAGCACCGCGAGTTACGTCAGTTACTCTTCAAACGCCACGAAACGACTGAAGGCGGGGATTATTTGAAACATTCTCCGGAATACAAACATAAGTTGAGCGAAATGGCGACCCGGATCATCACAGAAGACGGATTCAACATCCGGGGGCGGGAACAAACGCCACACTTGGATAAAAAGGATAGAGCCGACCAGACCGACGATTTCTTTTATCCGCGAACATCAAAAGGCATACACATTTAAAAATATTCACTTATGGCAGAACAAAAAAAACTATCGACCGGCAGTAGCCTTTGCGTACTCATGGATGAAGTCGGTTATCCCATACATATAAGAATAATTGACAATGCTCCCGGTATGTTCGAGAAGTTCTGCCGGGATGAAACGGTATTCAGCTTGATTCATTCTGCAATGGAGGCGCCATCGTATATAATTGGACGAGCAGATTTTATAGACAGGAAACATGTCCCGAAAATTGAAATTGGCAATTTTAACGAAGTCTGGAGAGTATTAGAAAATACACCGGAGTCCAATGACAAAGGACTTTTATCGTTTTCTCTCTCTATTGTAACGAGTTTTATTGACAAACTTATCCGGAATATGCCGGATGAAAAACTCCGTGAATACAGTACGCTGACCGCTCCCAAAAACGCTGTTCCCGGATGTTTGTGCGGCTGTGATCTGAACGATCAAAACTTTGTGGAGGAGGTGATTAGACAAAACGGGTATTCGGAGCATTTCCTTGCTCAAACGCCTAAAGGAGATTGGCTATTTAACAAGACCGATGCCGGGAGGACAGCGATGAAAAAATTCATTCAGTTTCTTGAAAGTAATTATTTCGATCCCCGGTTTGAAATAGATAAATTGACACGTTCGACGGTATGGTTGCACAAAAACGATATTCCGAAGGAGGTGAACATTTTTGAACCCCAAATATCTATGGACAGTATTTCTTTCCCGGAAACACGTATCAATCCGGATAACTACATCCGATGCAATGTGATAACAAATCATCTTCTACCGACAGCGGAAAGCTACTGGACAAATTTTATGAATTACGGCGCGAGTCCGAATAACCTATTAGCAACAGTCCTTTCAATCGAACGAACCGGTTACGCTCCAAGAGGTCGGTTAGAGGAACTTTTATGTTCGTCTTTTCCTGTGGAAAATGAAGAATTCTGCCGTACAATCAGGGAAATGATGTTTGTAAAAGGAGGGGCGGGTATCCTCGATAAATTGAAAACAATGGCTACCCGGATTATCAATGATACGGGCATCAGTATCCGGGGCCGGGGACAGCCGCATCAGTTATCCGTACAATCAACACAGCAGCCAACTGATTCTTTCCAGCCGAAGATGCGAGGAGGCTTGCATCTATAATCCCGGTTAACAATGGAAACAAAAGAACCAGAACAATTACCAGGTACAACACTTTACATATTCAAAGACGGGGTGGGTGAGCCAATCCACATGCGTATAATTGGAAAGAACAAAGTTGAATAGCGGTAAACAATAAGGATGAGTATTTTGCTCATCCTTATTAATTTACCGTTTTGCGGGGATTAAATTTTTTTCGAGGACTGCATATATTGCAGTTTGGGGATATAGCACTTTCCCTCCAATAGTTGTGAACGGAATTAGCTTTTTATCCCGATAATTTTGCAAAGATCTCTTACTGATACATAAAATACCTTGTATCTCTTCTCCCGAATAATAAATCTCTTTTTTAATCGTAGGAGATTGATTGCGTATATACTTATCAATCGCTTTGATCGCTTTACATAAATTGGAATATGGTTCTTTGAAATCAAGTGAATTTCTTGTGATTATTTCGTCCATTCTATTCCCGTGTTTTGATTAGGTTTTTAGAAAGAATAATACTTAAATCTCGTTCTCGTACAAAAACCTTATTACCGATAGTAGAGTAGGGGATAATACCTTCATAACGATAATAGTGGAATGCCGATTTGGAAATCTTTAGAGTTTTACAGACCTCATTACAACTCATTCACCTGTCAGGTAACTCCGCTTCGGTTAATTGTTTAACTCGATTAACAAGAGTGTTTACGCTTAATAGTAAATCTTCATAAGCGCCCTTTTCAATTAGCATATATTCCATAAATTCAGTTGTTTAAGTTCCTACCTCGTTTTTGGACTGCAATATAATACTGTTTTCGGAGAAGTCTACTGCATGTCCGTTCCAGGCCGTTCCAGGCCGTTAATACTAACTATTCCGCTGCTGAAATGTATAACAAAATACAATTTGCATATACGGCAAATTTTGAGTATCTTTACATATTAGGGTTGTTTGGCATATTAAAGCGACGCATCATGTTGCAAAGATCGAGTTACTAAATGGATACCTACAAAAAAAAACGGCGTTGTAACTAATTGAGTTATAACGCCGTTGTAGAAAAAGGGTGAGCTACTTACATCGCACCGCTACGACCACATACCCTTGCTCGATTCCTCGCCTGGGGGATTCTGTAGGAGCTGGTCGTGTAAGACTCACCCGGGCACAAAAGTAGGAAAATTTTATATCTTTGCAAAAAAAAAACTGAAATGCGTAAGAAAATATTAGGTTGGGGCCTGCTGGCGGCGTTCGTCCTGACAGCCGGCGCAGGGCTTGTCCTGCGGCAGCAGTTCTATGGAAATGCGGTCGTTACGGAGCGGGACCTCTACGTGAGCGCCCGGGCCGAATACGGGCAGGTCGCGGACTCACTGCTGCCGCAGATCAAACACCGCCGGGCTTTCGACGCCTATGCCCGGAGGATCAACCTGGCCGAAACCTTCAAGCCCGGGCATTACGTGCTCAAACACGGCATGAGCGTCATCGAAATCGCGCGCATGCTCAAGCTGGGGTTGCAGACCCCCGTGCGGGTGACGATCAACAACGTGCGCATCCCGGCCCAGCTGGCGCAGAAACTCGCACGGCAGATCGACGCCGATTCCACGGCGATCATGCAGGCGTTGACCTCGAAGGAGCTGGCCGCGGAGGTCGGATTCGACAGCGTGACGCTCTTTTCGATGTTCATTCCCGACAGCTACGAGTTCTACTGGACGGTGACGCCCGGGGAGTTCGTCAAGCGCATGAAGCGCGAGTACGACCGTTTCTGGACTTCCGAACGCGATGCAAAACGCAAGCGCAGCGGATTGAGCCGGCTGGAGGTGATGACGCTGGCTTCGATCGTCTACGAGGAGACCCGCAAGAGCGACGAGATGCCCCGCGTGGCCGGGGTCTACGTCAACCGCCTGAAGAAGGGCATCAAGTTGCAGGCCGACCCGACGGTGAAGTACGCCATGCAGGATTTCGGCCTGCGCCGCATCCTCTACCGCCATCTGAAATACGATTCGCCCTATAATACGTATGTGAACGAGGGGCTGCCGCCCTCGCCGATCTGCATGCCCGGAAAGAACGCCATCGACGCCGTGCTGAACTACGAAAAGCACGACTATATCTTCTTCTGCGCACGGCCCGAATTCGACGGTTACCACAACTTCGCCAAAACCCTTCGCGAGCACAATAAGAACGCCCGGGCGTACAGCGACGAACTCAATCGGCGTAAAATTAAATAATTTTTGTATCTTTGTCATCCCATGCTTGCGAAGATATACGAACAGAACCCCTCGGAGAAGGAGTTGCAGCGCGTCGTAGACGCCCTGGAGCGGGATGAAATCATCATTTATCCCACCGACAGCGTCTATGCCTTCGGCTGTTCGCTGCGCTCGCCGAAGGCCATCGAGCGGCTGCGCCGCATCCGGGGCAAGAGCGAGGAGAAGTTCACCGTGGTCTTCGAAAACATCGCCCAGGTCGCGGAGTACTGCCGGGTGGACAATGCCGTTTTCCGGATTCTGAAGCGCAATCTGCCCGGGCCGTTCACCTTCGTGCTGGCGGCTTCGGCGCGCATTCCGGACAAGGCGCTCGAACGGCGCCGCACGATCGGCGTCCGCATTCCGGCCAGCCCCGTCGCGCGGGCCGTGGTCGGGGCGCTGGGGTGTCCGATGATCACCACGTCGGTCAAGGACGACGACCAGGTGGTGGAGTATACGACCGATCCCGAACTGATCCACGAGCGTTACGGCCGCGAGGTCGCGCTGGTCATCGACGGAGGCATCGGCGACAACGTCCCCACGACGGTCGTGGACCTGACGGGCGACGGGCCGGAGATACTGCGCGAAGGCAAGGGTGAACTGCAATGAAGAGGGGGCTGATGCCGCCGCGCGGCAAGGCTGGCGCCTCGGAGTGTTAAAAACAAAATAGAAAAATGGAGAAGAAGAATTTCTGGAACGATGCCGCGAAATACGGCGTGATCATGGCTCTGGTCGCGATCCTTTTCGACGTGCTGGGCTTTTACGTGCAGAACACGCTGCTGTCCCTGCTGTCGCTCGTCATTTTCGTCCTGCTGCTGGGGTATCTCACCAAACGCCGCGCGGAACGCTTCGGAGCCAGGGGATACGGCTACGGGCAGTGCCTGGGTTTCATGGTCAGCGTGATGCTCTGCGCCGGGTTTATCGAGGGAGCCTTCATGGGCGTCGCCTCCAACTGGCTCTTTGCGGCCAGATACGAGGCGATGATCGGTCCGTCGATCGCCATGCTGGAGAACACCGGGTTCTACACGGGCGACCAGATCGAGATGATGATGAAACTGATGCGTTCGCCGCTGGTGCAGCTCTTCAGCGGAATGCTCGCCTCGGCTATCAAGGGCGGCTTTTTCGGTCTGTTTATTGCTGCCTTCACCAAGCGTGATCCCGACGTTTTCTCGGAAGGCACTAACCAATAAGGATGGATAAACTGAATATATCGGTCGTCGTGCCGCTCTACAACGAGGCGGAGTCCCTGCCCGAACTGGCGGCATGGATCGACCGCGTGATGCGCGAAAACGGGTTTTCGTACGAGCTTATTCTGGTCGACGACGGTTCGTCGGACGGCTCGTGGGAGGAGGTCGAACGGCTCAAGACGCAGTATCCGGCCATCCGGGGCATCGGTTTCGCGCGCAACTACGGCAAGTCCGCGGCCCTCTACTGCGGATTCGCGGCTGCGGAAGGCGAGGTCGTCATTACGATGGACGCCGACTTGCAGGATTCGCCCGACGAAATCCCCGAGCTGCGCCGCATGATCCTCGAAGAGGGCTACGACCTGGTCTCGGGGTGGAAAAAGAAACGCCACGACCCGATCGGCAAACGCTGGCCCAGCAAATTCTTCAACTGGACGGCCCGGGCCGCGTCGGGCATCCGGCTCCACGATTTCAACTGCGGGCTGAAAGCCTACCGCCGCAAGGTGGTGAAGGCCATCGAGGTCTACGGCGAGATGCACCGCTTCATTCCGTTCCTGGCCAAGCAGGCCGGGTTCGGCCGCATCGGCGAGAAGGTCGTCGACCATCGCGCCCGCAAGTACGGCAGTTCGAAATTCGGCCTCGAACGCACGGTGAAAGGGTATCTGGACCTGATCACGGTGCTGTTTATGACGCATTTCGGGCGTTCGCCGATGTACTTCTTCGGCAGCCTCGGAACGCTGATGTTCCTCATGGGCGGCGGCACGACGGTGTGGATCATCGCCGAGAAGCTCTGGAAGCAGAGCCACGCCCTGCCCCTGCGGGCGGTTACGGACCAGCCGCTGTTTTATCTGGCGATTTTGGCCGTAATTCTCGGCGTTCAGCTGTTTTTGGCCGGATTTTTGGGCGAGCTGATCAACAGAGGGTCTTCCGAGCGGAACAAATACCTGATCGACAAAACTTTGTAAATGATGATACAACGAATCCAAACGCTTTATTTGCTGATCATTGCGGCGCTTATGGCCGTGACGCTCTTTTCGGGGCTGGCGTGGTTTGCGGGTGACGCCGGCGAGTTCGGGCTTTACGCCTTCGGGTTGAAAACCGCCGAAGGGGAGCTTGTCCAGTCCACCGTCTATATGGGCGTCCTGCTGGCGCTGGCCTGTGCGCTGCCGCTGGTGACGGTTTTCCTGTTCCGTCGCCGTTTGCTGCAAATACGCCTCTGTGTGGTGGAAATGGTGTTGCTGTTAGGCTCGCTGGTGATGGAAGGCGTCTATTACTTTTTGAGCTGGCGGGTCTTCTCCGACCTGACGTTCCATACGCAGGGCTTCAAGCCCGCCATTGTGCTGCCTCTGGTCTGCCTGCTGTTTGCCTATTTGGCGGCCCGTGCGATTTTCCGCGACGAACTGCTGGTGCGCGCAGCCGACAGAATACGCTGATCGAGCGGATACTGCTGACCCGGAGTATGCCCGAGCGCATGTTCCGGGTCTTCTGTCCCCGTCGGCGAACTGCTGTTCGGACGGAAAAGGGTTGCAGTTCGGACCGATCTGATTATTAAAAGAATGTTACAAACCTTTGCAGGTCCGGAAAATAATTTTAACTTTGAGGCATAATATTGTCATTATGTAGTGAATTTAAAAAATTTTGGCTACAAACAATACATTTTTTAACTAACACTCAACTCTATGAAAGTAGTAAATTTTTGGAAGACATTGTTCTGTGCAGCGCTGGCCGTGACGGCTTTTAGCGCATGTTCGGACGATGACGAAGAGGGCGGTTATTCGGGCATGCCCGAAATTACCGTGAACGGCGGCGAGTCGGTGACTGTCGCCGGGAAACTCGAGGGCGGCAAGCTCGAACAGACGGTCGAGGTCGTTTCGAAAGGCGACTGGACCCTGACATTCAAGAACCCCGGGGATTCGCAGTGGGTTACTCCCAGCGCGATGTCGGGCAAGACCGGTACGACGCAGCTTACCTTCACGCTGGGTCAGGCTTCGGGAGAGCGCAGCGCAATCCTTGTTCTGACCGCCAGCTCCACGGTCGAGGGCTTCCCGCTTACGGACGAGGCTACGATCACGGTCGTACAGAGCGACAGCGATGTTCCGACGGGTAACGCTCTTTACAGCGAGAACTGCGGCACGAAGGTCGAGAAAGTCGATGGCTACTGGCCTTATGTGGACAAGTTCGAAGGTTGGACCCGCGGCGGTTCGCTCGATCAGAAGGCCGTTACTTATACCGGCAACAGCGCTTCGGTAGCCAACAGCGGCAAGGTTTTCGATCCTGCCGAGGATGAAACGACGGTAGTTACGGGTCCTCCCTATGTTTCGATGAACAAATCGACTTCGGTTTTCAACATCAATGACATCAATATCGCATCGAACACCAATTTCACCTTCACGTTTACTGCCGCTCAACAGATTAACTATTCCAATGGCGTAGTGCTGGGCGACATGACGGATGAAACGATTCGGTTCTCGGTGTCTACCGATGGTTCGAGCTATGCTCCCGTTGCTCTGAAAGTCAAAAAAGTCGCTTCCGGCTACTGGTATCTCTGCACCGCCGAATTCAAACTGCCTGCCGGTGTTTCGACCGACAAGATCTGGGTTCGTTTCGACGGCTATGCAGGACTTGAAAACCACGGTCTGCGTATCGACGACTTCAAACTTTATGAAGGCGGCAACGGTTCGGAACTCGTCGTTCCTTCGGTGGGTTATACGAAGGGTACGGTTGCCGAGGCTATCGCAGCCGGAGCCGGCAAGAACTATGAGGTCGCCGCTACGGTCGTAGCCATGCACACGCAGGGTATCCTGATCGGCGATGCGTCGGGTGTCATGCTGGCGTTCCTTGGCGAGACTCCTGCGGTAGCTGTTAACGATGCCGTTACCGTTAAGGGAACGACCGAATTGCGGAATGGCGTCATTCAGTTCGGCAAGGAGGGTCTTTCGGTCGCCAAGACCGGCACGGGCAGCTATAACACGCCTGCTCCCGAGGTGATGGACGGCACGGCTGTCACGGCCTATATCGCAACGGCCTTGGAAAATAAGGCTGTGTACAAGTATGTGAAATACAACGGTGAGTTTACTGTCAGCGGCAACTTTTACAATGTCGTTATCGCCGGTACGACCACGAAAGGCTCTGTTGCCTATGGCAAATCGGAGTGGGCGTCGTTTAATGGCAAACCGGTGACTGTCGAAGGCTGGCTGCTCGGCGGTACGGCCAACTATCTCCAGACGATGGCTACGTCGGTGACGGTCGATTCTTCGACGCCGATTGTTAAAATCTCCGCTCCCCAGCAGTTCGCTGCAACCTCTCCCGTGGCTCAAACGCTCAACTATACGGTTACCAACACGACGGCTTCGGCTGTAACGTTCGCAATCGAGGGTACGAATGCCGACAAGTTCTCGCTCGGCGCCAAGACTGATAACACCATCGTCGTAAGCGCGAAAGGCGACAATGCGAGCACGGCGGCTTATACGGCGAATCTTGTTGCCAAAGTTGCAGGTGTGACGCTGGCATCGGTTGAGTTGAAACAGGCTGCATCGAATGCCAAAAATTATGTGCCCGTGACTGTGGCTCCGGCTGATTGGTCGGGGGATTACGTAGTGGGTTATCCCGATGGTGAGGTATGTTATATTTTGAAGGATAAATATTCGGGTGCATCTGCTACTAGATCGACTTTCACTTATGAAAAGCTTCAAAGCCCTGCTTTTGATAAGACGAATATCGTTTATGATGCTTCATACAAAACTATAACGATCGCCAAAATCGCCGGTACGGATTTCTATTCGATTAAATACGGCGATATGTATGTAGGCTGGACGACTGCAACTAAAAACAGTTGTGAATTCTCGACGACTGCTCCGAGTTCATCTACTCCCGATTATCAGTGGACTCCTACGATCAAGGATGGTCTTATCGTGTTGACCTGTACAACTCATGAAGCTGGTAAAGCTAATCGTACGCTTCAGTTTAATGCAAACTCGGGTCAGGAGCGTTTTGCAATCTATGCAAGTTCGCAGAAATCTATCATGCTGTATAAACTTTAATAGTCGAGGAAACCGACTTGTAAAACCAACCACTCTTGGCGGGGATAACTCCCCGTCAAGAGTTTGGTTTCTAAATGGGTCTGCGGACCAAATGTTATACTTTATTCTGAATGATGTTGAAAATTAAACAGATAGGCATGCTGCTCGTGACGATGTCGGCGATGCTTGTCCTGTTTGCGGGATGCGGCGACAAGGACGACGGGGGCGACAAGGAGTCCCTCGCGACGCTCGTTGCAGAGACCGTGAGCAGTTCAACCACAACGAACAAGATTTCGACCCAAGGCCCGTCGGGCATCACCTTCGAGGCGACGATCGTCTCGCAGGGCGGGGATGCGGAGTGGTGTTCGTTCGATTTGAATAAGCAGGTATCCTCCGCCGGCGGAAACGTCGGGGACCCGGCCTACCTCTATTTGGACAAAAACAATTCCGACGACGACCGCACGGCGCGGATCGACGTAACCTATACCAACGGTTATTCCACCTCCCTGACGCTGACGCAGAGGGCCGCGGGCTTCATCGACTACGACCGTTCGTGGGGCGAGCAGCCCGAATATCGTTCCGACGACGCTTATATCTATAAGACCTATTATGCGACGTTTGTGAGCAATCAGTTCTTTCCGGGCGGAAAACTGCGCAACTATTCGGTATGCTACGATGTCGACCGGCATATTTCGCATTGGGTGGCTTATCCGATCTTCAAGAAGGTCTATGAAACGCCCGTTTTGAGCCGGGTCAACGATTTCAATTACGATCCCAATGACCAGCTGCCCGTGATTCCCACCCGCGACCAGCAATACATCGGGACAGGCGGCAACGGCCGCGGTTACGGTGCAAAGGGTTACGACCGCGGGCACATGCTTCCGCAGGCTTCGCGTTACAACAATTACGAGCCGAACCGGATGACTTACTACGGCACCAACATGATGCCCCAGAACAGCACGCTGAATCAGAATATCTGGGCCTCGCTGGAGGGCAAAGTCCGTGGCTGGGGCGGCTTGCAGACCTACGATACGCTCTATGTGGTGACGGGAGCCGCTTTCAAGAGCACGAAGACCATCGACAATGCCAACGGACCGATCGCCGTGCCGTCGCATTGCTGGAAAGTGCTGCTGCGCCAGCGGGGCAACCAGAACCGGCAGATCTCTCAATTCAAGGCGGATGAACTGAAAGCCATCGGCTTCGTGTTCACCAACGATGACGCCGGAGCTGCCACGTCGATCGAATCCGCTGTCCGTTCGGTGAAGGAGATCGAGGAGCTGACGGGCTTCAAGTTCTTCCGCAACCTCGACCCGGCCGTGGCCGATGCGGTGAAAAGCCAGAAGAACCTCGCCGACTGGTAGGGATTATGATACAATGAATTGAACCTTAACAACAAAAATCGTTTATGAAGAGAATCTTTTTGACAGGACTGTTTGCCTCGCTGATCGCGGTGGCATGCTTCGCGCAGAAGCCCTACAAAGTGGTCTTCTACAACTTCGAGAACCTGTTCGACACCATTCACGATCCCGGCGTCCTCGATGAGGAGTTCACGCCCGAAGGACCCAAGAAGTGGAACTCGGCCAAGTACACCAGGAAAATCGGGAACCTCGAACGGGTGTTGTTCGACATCGCCGCCGAGGATAAGGATTATCCCGTGGTGATCGGCGTTTCGGAGATCGAGAACCGCTCGGTGATGGAGGATGTAATCGCGCAGCCGAAACTCGCGCCCGGCAACTACCGCATCGTGCATTACGATTCGCCCGACGCACGCGGCGTCGACGTGGCGTTCTACTACCGTCCCGACGTTTTCAAGCTGGAGGGAAGCGCCGCCATTCCGTTCAAGATGCCGGAACTGCCCAACTTCAGGACGCGTGATTTCGTCACGATGTGGGGCACGATCGACAGCGAGCCGTTCTTCTTCCTCGTGAGCCACTGGCCTTCGCGTCTGGGCGGCAAGGAGGCTTCGGCCCCCAAGCGTCTGGCTGCCGCCAAGCAGGTGAAGCACATCGTCGACTCGGTGACCGCCGCCAACCCGGCCACGAAGGTGGTCGTCATGGGCGACCTGAACGACGATGCCACGGATGACAGCATCGTCGAGGGGTTGCGCGCCAAGGGCAAGATCAAGGAGGTCGGCAAGGGTGACATGTTCAACCCCTTCATCGGCCTGCTGAAAGCGGGTTACGGCACGCTGGCTTACCGCGACGAGTGGAACCTGTTCGACAACATCATCGTTTCGGAGAACCTCGCCACCGGTTCCACGGGCAGTCTGAAAATCCAGCCCGCCGGCAACTCGAAGTTCTACGGCGGCATCTTCCGCCGTCCCTACATGATCCAGAAGGAGGGCCAGTACAAGGGCTATCCGCTGCGTACGTTCGTGGGCAACGATTTCCAGGGCGGTTTCAGCGACCACTTCCCCGTATATATCTACATCGCCAAATAAACACTCTAAAATATTTGTATGAAACTCAAAGTTCTACTTATTCTGATGCTCGCCGCCGTGACCTTCACGTCCTATGCGCAGGACGGAGGCATCCGCGGTAAGGTGGTTTCGCGCAACGGTCGCGTGGCCTTGAGCAATGTACAGGTGAAGATCGAATCGCTGGGTCTGACGGCCATGACCGACAAGGACGGCAACTTCATCTTCGAGAATCTTCCTGCGGGCAGCTATACGGTGCTCTTCTCTACGCCCGACTTCGAGGACCTCAACCTGATGGTCCGCGTGGGCAATGAGCATGTGCAGGACCTCAAGTCGGTGATCATCGTGCCGTCGGGGCAGAGTGCGGTTCTGGACGACGCCGTTTTCGCCGAATTCGACAGCGACTCCTCGTCGTCGGACACGCAGGTGCTGCCTTCGTCGCTCTCTTCGTCGAAGGACCTCTTCAACAACATCGCATCGTACCGTTTCAGCGAGATGCGTTTCAACGTCCGCGGCTACGATTCGCAGTACTCGGACATCTACCTGAACGGCATCCGCTTCAACGACGCCATGACGGGCTACGGTCCCTGGTCGCTGTGGAGCGGACTGAACGACGCGACGCGTAACCAGGAGAACTACACGGGCCTCGAAGCGTCGGATTTCGGCATCGGCGGCATCGGCGGCATGACCAACGTCAACGCCCGCGCCTCGCAGATGCGCAAGGGATTCCGCGTGAGCGTGTCGAACGGCAACCAGATGTACCGTTTCCGTGCGATGGTTTCCTACGGCTCGGGACAGTTGGACAACGGCTGGTCGTACGCCTTCTCGGTGGGAACCCGCCAGGGCGGCAACGGCTATGTGGACGGCGTTTACTACAACTCCTATTCTTATTTCGCTTCGGCCGAGAAGCTTTTCGGACAGAACCACCGCCTTGCGCTGACGCTGCTGGCTTCGCCTTCGGAGCGCGGCGCGCAGCAGGCTTCGACCGACGAGGCTTACGCCCTGTTCGGCAACAACTACTACAACCCCAATGTGGGTTACCAGGCCGGCAAGCTCCGCAACTCGCGCGTGCGCAACACCCACGAGCCGATCGTGATGCTCAACTATACGTGGGACATGTCGGAGAACACGCGCCTGAACGCCGCCACGTCGCTGCGTTTCGGCAGGAACGGCTATTCGGCCCTGACGTGGAACGCCGGAGCGGACCCCCGCGGCGACTACTACCGCTATATGCCGAATTCGGATAAGACGCAGATCGTGCCGGGCATAACCACCGACGAGACGATCTATTTTTACGCGATGGATGGCGCCATAGCGAAAGGCGTGTGGGACGGTATGCTCGACTACGACAAATTCTTCCAGACGAATATGCGGAATATCGACACAGATCCGGTGCTGTCCAAACTGATGGGTAATAACAGTCGTTCGAACTACATGATCGAGGAGCGTCACACCGACCAGCTGGACTACAACCTGGCGGTCAATGTGCAGCATAACATGCGCCACAACATGCGCATCGTCGGCGGCGCCAACCTGCGCGTCAACCGCACGAATTACTACTCGGAGGTTAAGGACCTGCTGGGCGGCGACTATTGGTATGACATCGACAAGTTTGCCGAGCGCGACATGGCCAGCGCCGAGGCTTACCAGAACGACCTGGATTACTACTGGGCTACGGGGCACGCCCGCATTGCCCGTGCCGGCGACAAGTACGGTTACTACTACCGGGCGCACCTGCTCGAAACCAATGCCTGGGCCAACTACACGTGGGGCATCGGCGGTTTCTCGCTGGGCGTCTCCGGATCGGTCGGCTACTCGAACATGTACCGCGAGGGCATGTGGCGCAAGGGATTGTTCCCCAACGATTCGAAAGGCGATTCGAAGAAACTCGACTACCTGACCTACGATGCGAAACTTTCGCTGGGCTACAAGTTCTCTGGAGCGCATTCGATCGAGGCCAATGTGGCTTACATGCAGCAGGCGCCCAAGTTCGCGACGGCATTCGTGTCGCCCCGTACGCGCAACACGACCACGCCGGGGCTGAAGGCCGAGAAGATTTTCGCAGCCGATCTTACCTATAACCTCAACCTGCCCTACATCAAGGCGCGTCTTTCGGGATACTATACGACGATCGAGGACCAGTCGAAGGTCATCTCGTTCTACGACGATACCCGCAGTTCGTTCACCAACTTCGCCATGAGCGGTATCGACAAACGCTACTACGGCGTTGAGTTGGGCCTTTCGGTTCCCGTATGGAACGGCCTCTCGGTCGTGGGTGCCTTGAGCTGGGGCGACTATACCTATACGTCGAATCCCAACTTCGTGCAGACGGTTGACAACGTGGACAAGATCGTACTGAAAGATAAGGTCAACTGGGACGGTTATCATGTGGAAAGCTCGCCGCAACTGGCTTTCAACATCGGTCTCGACTACCGCGGACCGCGCAACTGGTTCGCCGGTGTGAACTTCAACTACTACGACAACATCTATCTTTCGATGAACCCGATGTACCGTACGGCTACCGCCATTAAGTATTATACAAATGTGCTGACTTCCAATACGGCCACCAATGCGCAGAAGGCATCGGCCCTCTCGTCGATCAAGACCCTCCGCAAGCAGGAGAAGTTTGACAGCGCATATACGTTGAGCGCCAATATCGGCAAGAACTGGTATATCCACCGGGTCTACATGCTGGGCTTCAGCCTCGAGGTGAAGAACATCCTCAACGATCAGGACATCCGCACGGGCGGTTACGAGCAGATGCGTATGAGCAAGGTCCGCGGCGAGGGCGGCGAGCAGATTTACGGCCGCTTCCCCTCGAAGTATTTCTACCTGTTCGGTACGACCTATTACCTGAATGTCTATTTCCGTTTCTAATCGCGCAAAGCATAATTTATGAAAAGTCTTAAAATAGCATTGGCGGCTCTCGTCGGTCTGGTGGCCGTGAGCTGCTACAACGATTTCGACACTCCGGCTCCGCAGAAGCTCTATACGGCCGACGATATGGCCGCAATGGGGCTTACTCGGATCACCATTGCCGAAGTGAAGGAAAAATTTGGTCCGATCTCCAATACGGGAACCAACGACAATTTCTCCACGACCAAGACCCTCAAGTTCGGAACCCGCACGTCCGAGGAGGCCAAGTTCGACGGCCTCATGGAGTGGCCCGAGGCTTCGAAATACTACATCAAGGGCAAGGTGATCAGCAGCGACCGTCAGGGCAACATCTACAAGTCGCTCTATATCTACGACGGCACGGCCGGTATCGAGCTGAAGCTCTACAACGGCCTTTATCTCGACTTCCTGCTCGACCTGGCTTCGAAGCCGATCAAGAGCCAGTGGGTCTACGTGCGTCTCGACGGTCTCTATCTGGGTAACTATCGCATGATGCTTTCGATCGGAGGCGCTCCCTCGGACGGCATCAACACGGCCGGCAACCACAAGTTCTACGCCAACTCGAACCTCGACAACCCGAAGGTTGCCGCCCTGAACGTCTTCCGCGGCGAATACACGACGCTCGACGACTCGGACATCAAGGAGGTCGACGGTTCGAACTACACGTCGCTCGGCGAGGCCGATCTGGGCCGGCTGGTGCGTTTCAACAAGATCAAGATCCGCTATGCGGGTGTGAAGAATCAGGACGGCGTGACGCCTCCGAACCTCAAAAACGGCGGAAATGCGAATCCCTATCCGAGCTGGATCGTGACCGACTGGGGAACGCCCATCTTCGGCGCGTGGTATCGCTGGGCCTACAACAACAGCGAGCAGAATATCCGTCTCTACGGTTCGGTGCTGATGAGCTACAACGATGCGGCGGAGTACACTTCGGACCCGGGCGTTTACGGCATCCGTACGAGCGGTTACAGCCAGTTCGCCATGAAGCCCATCCCGAAGGACGGCACGGAGGGTACGGTGCTGGGCATCTACGGCATCTATGCGAAGAAGAGCGATTTCACGGGAGGTTCGGAGGACTGGGCGCAGTACCAGATCTCGGTGAGCCGTATCGAGGACCTCGGTTTCCCGCCCGAGTCGCTGCTTTCCGAGGAGTGGATCAGGGCCAATACGCCCGCCTCGTCGCTGACGCCTCCCGTGAAGAACGGCGGCGACGATTACGAGGGTGACTGATCCCGCGTTTGAGCAATAAAAAACTGCGGCCCCGATGGGGTCGCAGTTTTTTTGTGCCGCGGCGGCAGCGCTACCGCTTGTTCCATTTGCAGGAGGTCTGGTAGTAGCCGATCGCGCGGTCGACCTGCACGGCGTCCTTCCGCTCCATCGCTTCGAGGTGGTGGGGATTCTCCTCGGTGGGAACCACGCGGTACTGCTCGAAGCGGCGCACGGGCGACAGAATCGTGAAGGTGTCGCCTTCGAGGTAGCCGAGGTCCTGATAGGTGGCGATGAACGCGCGGTTGACATATGCCGGGTCGAAGATGCTGCGGCCGTAGAAATGCGAGTCGTAGCTCATGTTGAGCAGCGACAGCAGGGTGGGCATCAGGTCGATCTGCGAGACGATGCCGTCGACCACTCCGGGTTCGATAAGCCCGGGGGCGAGGATCAGCGCCGGGATGTGGTATTTCTGCAACGGAATCTCGGTGCGGCCGGCGCTAGAAGCGCAGTGATCGGCCGTGACGAGGAAGATCGTGTTTTCGAACCACGGCTGCCTGGCTGCTTCGGCGAAGAACCGTCCCAGCGAATAGTCGCTGTAAAGCACGCCTCCGGCGCGGCTCTTCGAATCGTTGGGAATGCGGATTCGTCCGGCGGGGTAGGTGAAGGGGCGGTGGTTGCTGACGGTCATCACGTGGGCGAAGAACGGCTTGCCGCTGCGGGTCTCCTCGTTGAGCGTGCGGATGACCTTCCGGTAGGCGTCTTCGTCGCAGACGCCCCAGATGTTGGCGAAGGTGATCTCTTCGGGTTTGTAGCTTTTCTGGTCGACGATGTCGTATCCGTTGCCCGAGAAGAAGGTCTCCATGTTGTCGAAATAGCTGTTGCCGCCGTAGAAATAGGTCACGTTGTATCCCTTGTCGCGCAGCAAGGCTCCCGCGGAGTGCATTCCGGTGTTGTTCGGACGCTTGATGATGCTCTGGCCCGGGCAGGGCGGCAGCGAGAGCGTCACGGCCTCCAGGCCGCGCACCGTGCGGTTGCCCGTGGCGTATACGCGGTCGAACGCCAGTCCCAGTTTGTAGAGCGAGTCGAGTACGGGCGTGATCCGTTCCGTGTTGCCGAACCGCTCCATGTACGAGGCGCTCATGCTCTCCATGGTGATCAGCACGATGTTGCGGCGGATCTCCTCCCCTTCGGCGCGCACGGCGTGCAGGTTGTCGCCCGTGCTTTGGTAGACCCCGTGCACGAAGGCTTCGGCCTCGGCTTCGGGACGCGTGAGGTAGAACTGTTCGTAGTCGAGTGTGTTCTTGACGAAGGCGTCGTAGAACTTGTAGAGTCCGTTGGCCTGCAATTCGTTGACGTAGACGTTGTCGCTGTCCTGGAAGCGGGTGTTGAAGTTCAGCAGCCCGATCGCGGCGAACAGCGCCGCGACGTAGGCCGGTCCGATTACGGCTTTCCACCTCCAGCCTTTCAGGCATTCGGTCTGCACGAGTTCGCTGCGGAAGAAGTACCATGTCACGAGCAGCGTCACGACGACGATGCCCAGCGTCATCGGAATGACGGGGTAGGACTCCATGATGTTGCCCACCACCTCGTTGGTGTAGACCAGGTAATCGACGGCGATGAAGTTGTAGCGGACGCCGAATTCGCTCCAGAAGAAATATTCGCTGATGCCGTTGAAGATGATGGCGCCCACGTAGACGACGATGAAGAGGGCGAACCACACCGTGGTCCAGTGGCTGCGGAATCCGGGCAGGAAAAGCCGCAGTGCGAAGCTGCCGGCCCAGTAGCCCAGCACATAGAGGGCGATTCGCGGCGCGACGCTTCCGTATTCGTCGAAGATCGTGTTGAAGAACGCCACGTAGCAGAACGCCGCCACGAGCAGGGCGAGGAGGATGTAGCCCCACGGCTTTTTGTACTTGGTGCGCGAAACGCTCAACATGAAGAGCCAGAGAAAAATGAATCCCGCCGTCGCGGCGCAGAAATCGTTCACGGCGCCCAGCAGGAAGACTTCGCACCATTCGCCGAATGAGAAGGCGAGTGAGGTGGTCTGCTCGTTGAAAAGCAGTACGACGCGCAGCACGAGGCCGACGGCGACGGTCAGCAGCGACAGTTTGAGATAGAGGCCGGAGACCAGCCGAATACTTTTTTGCATGATGAATTTGGGAATTAACGGTACAAAGTTAACCATTTTCAGCCCGTTCGGAAAAAGAAAAGGCAGTCAACTGGGTGACTGCCTTGTTCTGTCGGTTTGAAAAATTGATCGTTTTGTCGCTTACTTCGACGGGCGCATGACGACCTTCACGAGGTTTCCGTCCGCAAGGATCTTCTTGGCGAGCGCCTGCACGTCGGCGTTGGTCAGGTCGCGGATCGCCTGTTCGTGGTCGGCGATGTAGTTCAGGCCCGAGCCGTATTTGATCTGGATGTAGTTCATCCATGCGCCGTTCTGTTCGAGGCTGTTCTTCCAGCTCTTGAGCATGAATTCGCGGTGTTTCTCGATGTCCTCGCTCTTGGGACCGTTGGCTGCGATCTCCTCGATCTCCTTCATCACGATCTCGCGCAGTTCGTCGGCCATCTCCTCGTTGGTGTCGAACGAAATGGTCATGCTGTAAGTCTCGCGGGGGATGTACTTCGTCGAACCCTGGACGCGCACGCCGTAGGTTCCGCCCTTCTCCTCGCGGATCGAAACGAGGTAGCGCGAATTGAGCGCCTGCGTCAGGAACGTCAGGGCCATTTTGTTCTTGAGCGTGTAGGGCATCTCTCCCGAGAAATAGTAGTTGACCGAGACCTTCGGCTGCTGCATCGGAGCCGTGAACTCCTCCGTAACCTCGCCTTTCACCGGATAGGCCTTGTCGTCGACGTAATTGATCGGTTTGCGGGCGGCGGGGATCGAACCGATGTATTTCTCCACGAGGGGTTTCAGCGTTTCGGGGTCGATGTTGCCCACGAACGTGAAGACGAATCCGTTGGCTCCGGGGTAGAGCTTGGCGTAAATGCCGGGCAGCTGTTCGAAGTCGAACTTATTGACGATCTCCGTCGAGATCATCTGACGGCGGGGATTGTGGCCGTAGGTCACGTCGGCCACCTTCTCCTGCATCAGGAAGTCGGGATTCGACTTGGCATTGGCGAGCTGGGCGAGGAGCATCTTCGTGAGATTGTCCACGTCGTCCTTGTTGAACCGGGGCTGCGTGAAATTGAGGTAGAGCAGCTGGAGCATCGTCTCGATGTCCTTGGGCGAGCAGACGCCGCCCATGGCGCTGGTGTAGTTCTCCACCGAGGGCTGCACCGAGGCCGTTTTGCCCGAAAGCTGTTTCTTGAGTTCCGTGGCCGAGAATTTGCCGACACCCGACATCGAGTTCACGGCGGGCATCATTTCGCCCATGTAGTACTCCTCGTCTGAGAGCAGCGACAGGCCGCCCTTGCCGACTACGCCCAGGCGCACTTCGTCGGCCTTGAAGGTCGTGGGTTTCACGACGACCTTCGCACCGTTGGCCAGCGTCCATTCCGTCGTTCCGAGCTGTTTGTCCTCGACCGTCTTCTTCACGGGCGAGCCTTTGAGCACGGTCCCTTCTGCGATCAGCGGCTCCTTGACCACGTTGTCCTCATAGGCCGTGACCTCCGATGCGGCCACCTTGTCGCGGATGGCGAGAATCTCCTCGGCGGTGGGCGTTGCGACGCCCTCCTTCTCGGGAGCGTTGATCACGATCACCTGATTCGTCGGGAGAATGGTCTGCTTCGCGAAGGCGTTGACGGCATCCACGTTGAGCATCTTGATCAGCATGCTGTCGAGCTGCCATTCGGTCTCGGCATCGGGCATCGGCTGGTTTTTCTGGTAGTTGTTCAGATAGGTCTGCACGAATTCGTTGTTGCGGCGGTCGTTGCGGTTGGCGTACGAGCGTTCGGCCTGACGCATCAGGTTCTCCTGGGCGCGTTCGAACTCGCCCTGCGTGAATCCGTAGCGGCGCACCTTCTCCATTTCGGTATAGAGGGTCTCGAAGCCGCGGGCCAGCTTGCCGTCCTCGGTCATGGCCACGAATACCGTGGCGTCGAGCGTCGGGATGATGCCGATCACGTCGCCCGTGCCCATGCCGGCGCCGAGGAACGGCGCGTCGGGCTGCATGGCGATCTCCTGCAGGCGGGCGTTCTCCATCGTGGACATGTAGGCTTCGATCACGTTGTTGGCCTCGGCCAGCACCGTGTTGGCGAGCTGTTCGGGAAGCGCCGGGCGCTTGATGAAGAGCTGCACCTTCGTACCCTGCATTTCGGGATCGGTGTAGATGCTGACGATCGGCTCCTCGTTGTCGGGAACCTCGATGGTCTCCTTCTGCGATGCGCCGGCGGCGGGAGCCGGAATGTCGGCCATCAGCGTCTTGATCTTGGACTCAATGGCGTCTACGTCGATGTCACCGACCACGATTACGGCCTGGTAGTCCGGACGGTACCATTGTTTGTAGAAATCCTCCAGCTCCTTGTGCCGGAAGTTCTTCAGTCCGTCGAGGTAGCCGATCAGGTTGCGGCGCTCGTATTTCGTGCCTTTGCCCAGCGCCTGCAACAGCTTCATCGTCGAACGCCACGACGCGCCGTCGCGCGTGCGCAGCTCCTCCATGATCACGCCGCGCTCCGAGTCGATTTCCGACGGCTCCAGCGCGATGAAGTGCGACCAGTCGTGCAGGATCAGCAGCGCCGAGTCGATGATTCCCTCGCGCGAGGTCGGCACGTCCTTCATGTTGTAGCACGTGTAATCCCAGCTCGTGCCGGCATTGAGGTTGGCGCCGAATTTCACGCCCACGGTCTCCAGATACTCCGTGAGCTGTTTGCCCGGGAGGTTCTTGGTTCCGTTGAAGGCCATGTGTTCCAGGAAGTGGGCGAGGCCCTGCTGCGAATCGTTCTCCTGGATGGCTCCCACATCGTGGAGGATGTAGAAATCAGCCTGGCCTTTCGGCTTTTCGTTGTGGCGGATGTAGTAGGTCATTCCGTTTTCCAGTTTCCCGGTGCGGACCTCCGGATCGGCCGGGATCGGCTGGTTCATCTGTGCCGCGGCGCTGCCGGCGGCGAACGCCGCGACGGCCAGCATCAATAATTTTTTCATGGGCATTTGTGGTATAAGGTTTATTGTTTCTGTGTCTCTTCGGGGCGGTATTCGATGATATCACCCGGCTGGCAGTCCAGCTCGCGGCAGATCGCTTCGAGCGTGGAAAACCGGATGGCCTTGGCCTTCCCGTTCTTGAGGATCGAGAGGTTGGCGGGCGTGATGTCGACCCGTTCGGCCAGTTCGCCGAGCGACATCTTGCGTTTGGCCATCATTACGTCTATGTTTATGATTATCGCCATAAAGTCGTCCCCCCCCCTTTTATCGTTTGCATTTCTCTCATGTCGTCTGTTTTAGATGGTCAGTTTCTGCTCCTCGCTCAAATTCTGGCCGATGGCGAAGACCTCGGCGGCGAAAAGGATCAGGATACCCATGATGATCATTGCGTAGGAGACGTGGAAACCCGCGTCGACGGTGTATCCGCTTCCGGCGAGCAGTTCGGCGGCGCGGCTGTTCATCACCCAGTCCACGGTGTCGCTGATCAGTTCGGTGACGATCGTCAGCATGCCGATTGCGCGCAGATACCAGACGTTGCGTTTGTCGAGCGTGCGCTCTTCGCGGATCGAGCGGCGCAGCGAGTGGATGATCACGAACATCAGTACGATGATGGCCAGATAGAGAAGCGGGCAGAGCAGGACCAGCGCATAGAGCCATGCGCTGCCGCCGATCGAACGGAATGCCAGCCCCAGCGGGGATGTGCCCGGGGCGTTCTGCTCGACGACCAGGGCGAGTTTGCGGACGTTGGCTTTGATTTCCACGCCCGGCGCCGCGGCGATTTCGACGGCCGTTTCGGGCTGTCCCGTCACCCGGATGTCGCCCAGCATGTAGATCATGCGCGGCACGCCGGATTTCCACTTTTCGGCGATGTCGTTACCGAGTTCCGCGCCTTCCGCCGCGCCCCGCGAGAAATTGGGCAGGATTCCGTGGGCGATGCTTGCCACGAGTACGATGAAAAACGTAATGTAAATGACCAGCAGGCGTTGCAGGAGCGATTTTTTGTTCTGCATGTGTGACTATTTTGGTTTTACAGTTGCAAAGATAGAATTAATTTTCGAAAAACAAATAATATTTATCGTTTTTCGATAAAATTTTTCGCGGCGGACAAAAAAGGACGGCCGCCTGTGCCGTCCTTCGGATCGTCTCCGGAGCGTTTACTCCACGTTGTCTTTCAGCTGTTTCCAGAATGAAGCGCTGATGGACATTGAGATCGAGATGGCCAGCACGTAGAGGATGAACATGACGACGAACGTGATGAAGCCGATGCCGATCGCGTTGCAGATGGCCTGGAAAATGCCGAATACGATGCCGAACAGCACGCCGACGACCAGCGACACGAAGAACATGGTCCATTTGCTGCCGTAGGTGGCGTCGTTCGAAGCCTTGATGGCCTGTATCGGATTTTTGCCCTTTTCGATGAGGAAATAGTAGGAGAGCGTCCATGCGATCGAGAGCACGATGCCCGGGATGACCATGAAGAGCACGCCGATGAAAATCGGGAAAACCATCAGGCCCATCGTGATGAAGAACTCGCCCATGTAGCGGCGGTATTTGCTGTCGAAAATGCCCAGGGGATTGACAATCTCACCCTTGGCCAACTGTGTGGGCAGTAAGGTGATGGCGATTGTGGTCCCCACATTGAGATAAGGTATCCAGATCGTAATGAGCCATAAGGCCACTGCTGCGATCACCGAAGGTGCGTTCTTTACGCCGATGGCGACGGAATCCTTGAGGGTTTCTCCGAAATCGAGTTTTTTCACTTCCATAACTAACAGGTTTAAGGGTTAACATCAAAAACAAAAATACGAAAAAAATCGTATCTTTGCCTGCATAACCGTAAAATTCAATGCAATGGCTGAAAAATCTCGCTATAATTACCGGGTTGAACCGCAGGACGTGGATTTCACGCTGCGGGCGACAATCCCTTCGCTGGGCGGCTCGATACTCAACACCGCGGGCATCGACGCTCACGGCAAGGGGTTCGGAGTCGATGCGCTGAATGCCGACAACCATTCGTGGGTGCTTTCGCGCATGGCCGTCGAATTCGACTGCC
>ERZ824480.535-NODE-535-length-48164-cov-5.911056_pt1 | contig 48164 bp, 38 predicted proteins | sample MGYA00519861_ERZ824480 | MGnify/ENA primary metagenome ERZ824480 (study PRJEB31778, sample SAMEA3449152) | human gut metagenome | biome: human gut; feature: human-associated habitat; material: faeces | place: United Kingdom | collected 2010/2012 ... | reverse complement strand
CGGCTTATTGAAATATCCTTCTGTAATGCCCGTTACATCGACAGAGAAGTTGTCGTTGACTTTCGGGGTTACTCCCTCATAGGTCGCGCAGGTGTTCTCTTTGGATACCGAATCCACATGCGCATATGTTCCGAAGGACTCGATCTCGGTGCCGTCCGCTATTGATTCAAAGGTTGTGAAGAAGCGGATTATACCGGTTTCGTTATCGTATACGCCGCTCTCGAATGTGGGCGTGCTTAACTTAACCTTGTTCTTTAAAAGGTCGGAAACCGACGCGGTCTCAACACCGCTCTTATGCTCAAGAAGCCTTATTTCCTCCGAGCAGAAATGCGCAGCTCCATCATAAAGACCCGTTATGTTTATAACTATCTTGGTTACGTCGGTCATCGCATAATTTTTGCTTCCGTCGGTTATCGTGAGCTCCGAATACGGGAAACCGCCTGTCGCCTTGTCCCAGTTACGCGGCATCACGATAGCTCCGGTCTTATACATGTTTCCTCTGCTGTCATAAAGCTCCACGGTTACATTCTCGGGAACATACGAGCCCACATAAACCGGCGCGCCGTCCGCCTTACTGCCGTATACTCTTATGCCGGAAAACGTTACCGGGCTGGCAATGTCAAGCGTTACCTTTGTGTATAAGCTGCTCGTTACAACATTAACGGCTGTCATTCGGCTGTAGCCCGGCATACCATTATACTGGTCATTGGTCGATACCTTACCGTCGGTCAGCACCCCGGCGCCGCCGATACTGCCGGCGCTCGTATTATCACTGCGGTTGAATTTTTCAGCTGATGAAGTCATATTTCCGACCGTGTTAAGTTCGGTTACCGTCGCAACCGCTGTGTCGTACTGGTTTTTATATTCGTTATACTTTGACATGGTCTCTTCGGGGATATATGCTTTCTCCGTATCGGAAAGCTTTGCAAGTTCTGCCTCTGCGGCCAAGATCTTCTCTCCTCTTTCAAGGCCTCCGGGAACAGTATAGTCGCCGATCGAATTTATCGCCGCAATTGCCGGCACAACCATAATACCGGTCACGGTAGACTCCGTTGCCGAATCGGTCGTAATGAGGCGCATTTCCTCAGAGCCCCAGTGCCGATTGTTGTTATTTAAGGCCAATATGTCAAACTCGATCTTCTTAACATCGGTCAACGCGTAGTTCACATTGTCCGCCAAAAGAAGATAGTCGGCATATGCGTTCGCCTTTTCTCCCGCAACCGCATACTGAGGAGAAGTGTTTGTTAAAGTTATTTTATTGTCGCTTGCGTCATAAATGGTAATCTTAACGCTCTTTGCAAGCGAGTTGGAATCAAAGTTTGAATGATCGTCGCCCTTTCTTGCATACATTCTGATTCCGGAAAATGTCACGGGATTTTTGATTTTCAGCGTTACCACAACATGCGAGTTGTTCGTTCCGGCAATTGACCAGTCGCCTCGGCAGAATGTGTCAAGCCCGCCTTCCTGTCCTTTTTCATTAGTCTTCGTGACAGAACCGTCCGTCAGTTTTGCATAGGCTCCGAGAGTATTATTACTCCCGTCGCTCTTATAGCTGATCGCAGATTCGGCCGTCATATTCCCGACTGTGGGAACTTCCTTTTTTGCCGCCTTGTATAAGGTTTTTGCTTCATTATATTTTGTTACAGCCGTGCTGATCGTCGCCAGTTCGTCTCCGGTGAGCGCCGCATACATTGCGTCAAGCTCTTCTAAAATTGCCTTTCTCTCAAGACCACCGTATATGATGTAATCGTCAAGCTCCGCAGTCTTTGCGACAAAGCTTGCGGTTCTGAGCTGGGCAATAGTCTTTGTGTTTTCACCGTCCGGATTGAGAAGCGTTATTTCCTCCGCACCGAAATGGGTGGACCCGTTTGTTACAACCTCAATCTTAATAAATTTAACACCGTTGACGGAGTTTTCCGAACCGTTAAATTTTAACGCGAAATCCTTCCATCTGTTGTCAGTATAGTTCTCCTTTGTTCCGCTTATTGTTCCAGACAAAAGATCGGACTTGACATAGTTTGTTCCGTCATTTGAAACGCTGACATAAATCGTAACCGGAAGATCGGCTGTGGTTATTTCCACATGCGGGGCTGTATCCGATCTTCTTCCGTAAAATCTCACGCCGGAAAAAGAGGTCTCTTCAACCGACGAAAGGCCGATAGTAATTGTGCCGTAATTCTTGTTGCTTGCTGTATTCAGCGAAAAGTTCGAATGCACCTTCTGATCGCCGTAGTGGCTTATACCATCGCTTATTTTTCTGTCAACAAGCTTTTCCCGCTGTGCTTCGTCGCAAGGCATAGCTCCCGAATAACTGCATGTAAAGCTGTCCAGCGACAATGTTACGTCAACCTCGTCCGAGGAATGAAGCGTTCCGTCTGCGCTTACTATGGCAGTGAATGACAGAATCATCATAATAGCCAATAACAGCGCAATGATTTTTTTCATTTTGAATCCTTCCTTTCTTACCGTTTTTCTTATATTTTCCAAGCTCCGCCTTTCAGCGAAGCTTAAAAGCTGTGTTTTCGCCCGGTGTGGGTGCGGGCGGGTCGATGTGGGCATCGACCCCTACAGTGCACTAACTTAAGTGAGTGCTATTTTGTGATCGTTACGGTCTGAGTCGCGCCGTCCCACTCGACGTTATAGCCGAGCTGTTCGGACACGAAGCGGATCGGAATGAAGGTCCTCGAATCCGTGATCCTCGGAGCGGCAAGGAGCGTGTAGCGCACCGTGCCGTATTTAACGGTCGTCACGTCGACCAGATAGTTCCTGATCTGGAGGTTGATTACCGTCGAGCCCTTATTGACCTTGATGCTCTGGTTCTCGCCGTTCCACTCAACCGTGGCGTTCATAAGCTCTAAAAGTCCGCGCAGAGGAATGAAGGTCGTGCCGTTCTCGATATAGGGCGCCGTGTCAAGCGTTGCCGTGCCGCCCTTATGAGTGATCTCGTTCTTGCCGATGACGAGCTTATACTCCTCTTTTTCCGCCTCGGCGCGCTTCTTATAGTCCTCGTAATTCTCGTAGAAATCAAGCTCCGCGCAGGAAACAAGGTTTCCGTAGCCTTTAGAGATCTCGAAACGGAAGAATCTTGCCGTTACGGGCGCATTAAACTGTGTGTAGTGCCTTGAATAGTCGACCTCTTTCTTTTCCTCGCTTGCCGCCTCGGTAAAGTTCTCACCGTCGGTGCTGGTTAAGATCTTGTAATTGAGCCAGAAGCCGTCCTTATCGTCCTGTCTCGGGAAGTAGCTTACTGCGGCGATGTTGTAATTATCGCCGAGGTCAACATCGATAACGAAGGTGTAGTTGTTTTTCGGGGTGCCGACCTGGAAGAATGTGCCGTCGCTTCCGTCGACCGTTCTGTCGATGATGTTCTGATTCCAGAAGTCCCCGTCAAACTTCGCGGTAACTCCGCTCTTATCAATCTTATAGAGCTTGTTTGCGTTCTCGTTTTCGATAAACGCATCATATGTGAGGGTCTTATATTCCTTATTCTCAGGGAGAAGGTCGATCTCCGCGAGCGTACCGTAGCCGGCGTTACCTTCGATTATCCTTACTCGGAGTCCGGAAATCTCGATATTTGCCTTGAAGCGCTCAATCTTTCTCGTTTTGCCCAAAGGATAGTCGAACACTCCGAGATCCTTATATTCCCCGTCGATCATGAGGAAATACTGAACCTTTGTGGGAACGCCGCTCGAGTTTGAATCGCTTCTCGGGAGTATCGAAAGCCCCGATACAACGGTTTTCTTGGGAAGCGTCACATCAAGATCGAAGGGCGGGTCTGCCTTGCCGGAGATCTTGCCGTCCGTTACCTCGTAGTCCGAATGCCAGAATGTGTTCGGGTTATTGTCGATCGCAAGGGTCGCCTTCACCGATTTTTCCTCCGCGCTTGCCGTGATCGACCAGCCCGTTTTATCAAGATATTTCTCGTCAGAAGTGTTGTCCTTTTTTGTGTCGTCCTTAACCTCGACCGGAGCATCGGGAGCCTTAAAGCCGAGCTTTTTAAGCTCAGCAACGGTCTTCGTCTCGCCCTTTTTCCCGTTTGTGAGGCAGATCTCCTCAGAGCCCCAGTGCTTCTGCGTGCCGTAGGTCTGCAGGATGTTTATAACGATTGCGTCCTTAACCGAACATATCTTGTTTCCGGACATAACGGTGAAGTCAACATACTGTGTACCGACGATGTTGCCGCCGGGCTTTCCCGCCGCGCTTTCAAGCTCCGCCGTCTTAACGGAGTTGCCCGACGCGTCGTAAAATTCAAGTGTCGCCTTCTGCGCGTTGTTGGACTCAACGTATTTTGACGTTGCGTCCTCTTTTCTTGAGTAGATTCTGATTCCCGTAAACTCGACCGGCTTATTTACCGCGAGCACAATCTTTATGTATTTGCCCTCCGGAGTATCTAAGCAGAAGTCCGCGCGCGAGAAGGTGTCGCGCCCTTCCATCTGGCCGTTCTCCTCCATTGTCGAGATCTGGCCGTCGGTAAGCTTGTCGGGGTTGTAAACATTCTTATCTCCCTCCGACCCGTCCTTATTTAAGGACTTTGCGGATTCAACCGCCATATTGCCGACGGTATTTATCTCATTCTTACCTCTCGGAGTTGCGCCGGTCGCGGTGCTTCCTGTGTTACCTGTGTTACCTGTATTGCCGGTATTGCCCGCGTTACCCGTGCCGGAGCCTTCCTCGGGAGCTTTGAAGCCGAGCTTTTTAAGCTCCGCAACTGTCTTTTTCTGTGCGCCGGGAGCGCCCGTGGTGAGGCGTATCTCCTCAGAGCCCCAGTGCTCCTGGGTATTAAATGTCTGATAAATATTTATTACTATCTTCTTCGCGCCGGAAACGGTGTAGTTGGTCTTTCCGGACGAAACGGTGAAATCGACATACTGTGTGCCGATAATGTTACCGCCGGGAGCGACGGGCTCACCCGTCAGCTGTGCTGTCGTAACCGAGTTTTTCGCCGCGTCGTAAAACTCCATCGTAATCTTTTCCGCCGCGTTCGACTTAACATAGTTGGGCTGGTCGTCGGTCTTTCTTGAATAAATTCTGATTCCCGAAAAATCGACCGGCTTTGTCATCGTGAGCACGATCTTTATGTATTTACCCTCCGCGGTGTTTATGCAAAAGTCGCCTCTTGTGAATGTGTCAAGCCCTGCCATCTGGCCGCACTCTTCAGTCCCGGTTATCATGCCGTCAACAAGCTTGTCGGGGCTTTTGATCTCTTTATCTGTGCTTCCGTCTTTGTTTATGGAAAGCGCGGACTCCACAGCCATATTGCCGACGGTGTCAAGCTCCTTTAAGTTTGCCGCGAAGGAAACAGAAACAAGCGACAAAACCATTAAAGCGCTCAAAAGCAATGCCAATACTTTTTTCATATTTTTCCCTCCTTAAATTAATCAAGATATCCCAAAACCGACGCACCGGAGCCCGTGCCGATCTGATATGCTCCGCCGCCGAGATTTGTTACCGAAAGACCCATCGCCTCGGCAAAGATGCTTACCGGAACGAAGATGTTTCCGTTTGTCGCAAGCACGGGCGCGGAAAGACTCTTTAAGTATCCGCTCTGTCTTGCCTCATACGAGCCCAGAACGGTGTAGTACCAGTTCTGGCTCGAAACCCCTGTCAGCTCGTCGTTTAACTTGAACTGATAGAAGTAGAAGATATTTGCCGTCGCGTCGTAATATATCTTGCTCTCGCCGTAGCCCAATATCTCGGCGAATGCTTCCTTCGGAATGTAGAGCGTTCCGTTCATCTCAAACGGCGCGATAGATGTATCAGCCTCGCAAACCGTCTCGATAGCACCGGAAACTATCATCTTATTCTTGCCTGCGCGAAGAACCGCCGTGTCGGAAAGCGCGTTTCTCTCCGCCGCGGTTAATGTCTTCTGCTCTGTCTCGGTGTAAAGGTAGTTAAACCTTCCGATGGGCGCGGTGTTATGGTTTTCGTAAAGCTCTATAACGTCGGCAAACGTGCCGGCAACGAACTTAAATTCAAAGTCAAGCGAGCCGGTAAGTCCCAAAAGCGTCCGCGGAACGGAGATCTCCATCTTATTTGCGTTTCTGACTAAGGTCGCCTCGCCGATGGGGGCATATGTTCCGTCCTTATTGATGCGCTCAACCGAGGACGTGCCGTCTCTTCCTATGATGAAGTCATAGCCGGAAAGGCCTGTCGCCGGGTTGCGGTCGGAATTTACATAGAGTGCGGTAACCGCGAGTGACGCATCGGCGCCGCCCTGTGCCATAAAGTAGATATTGTTTTCGTCGCGCGAGACCTTGGAGAAGGTCACTCTGTCGCCCGAATTTGTCTTATAGTTAATTGTCGATCCGTTAACCGTACCGCCGGAAACGGAATCTCTGTTTTTCGCAGAATAGTTATAGTATGCCGGCGTCACATCGTCCCAGTCGGTGAGTGCGCCGTCGACCGCTATGGTCTTCGCCGCGCCGGCAACGGGTGCCGGGCGAACGCCCTTGAACTTTCTGATAAAGTCGGTCAGGAGCATATAATAGTCGTCCTTAAGCGCGCCTTTAACGGGCTCAAAGTCACGGCTGTTCCTGTCGTCAAACGTGTCCATAAACGAGGGGCCGGGAAGCTTTATCGCGGTGAACTCGTTCCAGCCGTCCACATATACCATATGAGGATCGCCCTTTAAAACGACGTTTGCTTCCTCCTTAAAGTACTGACCGGATTTTGCCGCATTTTCGGAGTAGTCCTCGCCGAATACGTTGGAGTATGCCCTATTCTTCGCATAGGGCTTGCTTGCGTAATATGCCTGGCTGTCGCCCAGTATGTAGGACTTGTGATACGAAACGCCGAGCGCCATAAACTCAGGTCTTCCGTCGTCCGTCTCCTCGCCTCGCTGTGCCTGAGGGAAGCCCTCGATCCAGGTCCAGCCCGTCTTATCAAGATGTGAATTAACGCTCTCGCGCCATGTGAAGTGATCCGCCATTTCTTCGATCAGTCTCTGCGCCTCGGTATCATTACTCTCTGCCTGGGTCGACATCTTCCTGCCGTCGCCGATTGATAAAAAGAGCGGCTTTCCGTCGAAATAATACCAGATGTCCGACCAGTCGTTCTGAATGAATCCTGTGTTATAGAGTGCAAGCGAAAGCAAATATGAGCCATACGCGGAATTCCACCCGAAAAGGCTGAGCTTGGGAATGTTCACGCCCTCGGCCTTAGTGTCGCGCATTGCTTTGACCAGAACGTCAAGCGCCTCCATATATACCGCTCCGCCGTTCGACCAGTCTAAATACAAAACGTCGACTCCGGCTGCAGAGAGCATCTCAAGATGGCGACAGTAAACGAAATAGTCGATGCTGTTATAAAACCGCAGTGCCGGCTCCGCCCAATAATAGGTCGCCACGCCGTTCCAGCCGGGAGAGGACGTATTTTCCATCGCATCCGGATATTTTTTTATAACGTCCGATATTACTCTCGCTTCACTGTTGCCCTTATCCATAAACCAGTTCCAGTACATTATACCGACCTCGCGCTCCCCTGCCTTGGGCGCGCCCGCCTCGGAATAATCCGCGACCTTTCTGCCGACGGAGTCCGTCGCCTGCCAAGTGTCGGCATAAAAGTCCTTTATCGCAGAGTCGGGAACCTGATCCTCGATCGCGGTGTCCTTATACTCCTCGTCCTTAAATTCAAAGCTTTTAACGCTCGCATAGGACGTGTCGCCCGACGGCCCGTAGTAGCAGACAAAGTAAACGTCGTGCTTGCCGGAGGTCGGCTCTATGTAGCAGGAGAACGTGTCCGTATTTTCGGACATAACAATCGTTCCGATCTGAGAGCCCGTCACGGGATGGTCGATCATAACGCGGATCGCGCATCCGTTCGACGTTCCGTGAAAATGCACGTCCGCCTTGACCTCAAGTGAATTTTTGCCGGTAAGATCAACCCCGGAAAAACCTATATACTTTCCCTTCGTGAAACCTGACGCTTTTTCTCCCCCCGTAATACCCTGCAAAAACGAAGCGTCCTTCGGGTAGAGCGTCGTGTTTTCGGCAAGTGATGTGATGCACGATGCCGAAAGAATCAGCGCCAGCAGCAAAGCCAATACTTTTCTCATTTTTTCCATCCTTTCATGCAAATTTAATTTGCCTCTTGACTTTATTATACAATTGATTTATACTGTAATCAATGGTAAATATTAATATCTTTTAGGTGTAAATTTAATATTTAGGGGTGATTTTAATGTCAAAAAAAGACCTCACGCTCTCGGACGGAGATTTCAGCATTTTTCCTCACAACCAGCCGAGCTGTTCATACCATATGCACTTTAAATTTTTCGAGCTTGTCTACATAATGGAAGGAAAAGCAACGCACTATTTAAAAGGCGGCGACACCGCGCGCGTTAAGCCCGGCGACTATTTCATTATAGATATTGACGCTTCGCACAAGTATGAAGCCGACCCCGGCACGCACTTTAGGATAATCAACTGCATTTTCAGGCCTATTTTTATCGACCCCATGCTGAAAGACTGCAAGCATTTTTCCGAGCTTTTGAACAGTTACTTCATAAGGTTCGGCGGCATCAGCTATATAGAGCCCCCTACAAACCACGTCTTTTATGACAGGACCGGCGCTGTCAAAAAAGTGCTTGACGATATGCTGAAGGAATACAATTCCAACCTTCCGGGCTATTCGGAGGTCATAAGATGCCGGCTTACAGAGCTACTTATCATCACGATGCGAAACATCATAAATGCCTCCAAAGTTGTGACGGATAAGGCAGTCTCCGCGGTCATGAAATACGCGGAGGATAATTTTGCCCTTCCCATCAGCCTCTCCTCCGCGGCGGATACGGTGAAGCTCACTCCCCAGTACGTTTCGCTCCGATTCAAGCAGGTCACCGGGCAGACCTTCACCGAATATTTAAAAAAGCAACGCATCTCAAACAGCTGCCGCCTTCTTCTCTCAACGGACAAGCCGATAACCGAGATCGCGGAGCTTTCGGGATATACCGACATCAAATCGTTCAACTCGGTGTTCAAAAACATAATGCATATGACACCGAGGGATTTAAGAAAAAACTTAAAAAAACTTTAAGGGGGATTTTTAATGGAAAAAATCACAAGCTTCAGAGTCGATCACGACCATATCGGTCCCGGCATATATGTTTCGAGGATCGACTCGGACATCACGACCTACGACCTTCGCACCAAAAAGCCGAACGCCGGCGACTATATGGATAACTTAACCATGCATTCGGCCGAGCATATGTTGGCGACTTATTTAAGAAATTCCGAGATAAAGGACTCGGTTATCTATTTCGGTCCGATGGGCTGTCAGACAGGATTTTACCTTCTCGTCAGAAATGCGGACAATAAAAAGGTCTTATCCGTCTTAAAAGGCTGCCTTCGCGACATTCTCACCTATGAGGGCGAGGTGTTCGGTGCGAAAAGGGCCGAATGCGGAAACTACAAAAACCTTTCGCTCGACGCGGCAAAGGCGATCTGCCGCGACTATCTTAAAATACTTGAATCAAGAGACTGGAGTTTTAGCTATGACAGATTTTAAGGCCGAGATCGGCATCATCTGCGCGCTCGACGTGGAGCTTGCCGGAATCAAAAACATGATGGCGGACATATCCGAGGAAAAAATATCGGGCGTCACCTTTATATGCGGCACGCTCGAGGGCAAAAAGGCCGTCGCGGCGGAGTGCGGCGTCGGCAAGGTATTCGCCGCTATATGCGCCGAGGCAATGATACTCAAATACCGTCCCGAAATAATAATAAATTCGGGCGTTGCCGGCGGTCTTTCAAAAACGCTCTCGATATCTGACGCGGCCATTGCGACCGACGCGGTGGAGCACGACATGGATTCAAGCGCCTTAGGCGATCCGGTCGGCATGATCTCGGGCATCAACATAATAAAGCTCCCGTGCGACGAATACGCGGTAAAGCTTTTGCTCGGCGCGGCAAAGGACTTAGGCATCCACGCAGAGGCGGGCACCATCGCCTCGGGCGATAAATTCATCGCGTCCGACTCTGACCGAGAACGCATCAGGCAAAACTTCGGTGCAATCGCCTGCGAGATGGAGGGCGCCTCCATCGCCCACGTATGCTATGTAAACTCAGTCCGCTGCGCGATCCTTCGCACTGTCTCGGACGGCGGAGACGACAGCGCGGCAAAGGATTTTCCGGCCTTCTGCGAAAAGGCGGCAGTCCAGAGCCAGAAAATTATACAAAAATTTGTGAGGGATTTTAATGACTGACGAAAAGATAAAAAGAATCAATCTTCTTGCCAAAAAGGCAAAGGAAGGCAGCTTGACCGAAGATGAAAAAAAGGAGCAGGCCGCTCTCCGTGACGAATATGTAAGGGCAATGCGCGCCTCGTTAAAAAGTCAGCTCGACAATGCATATATCAAGAACCCGGACGGCAGCGTCACCCCTTTGAAAAAATAATATTGACAATCGTCAATATATGTTATATAATCAAAAAGGGTGATATAAATGAATTATGCTGATATTTTCCGTGCTCTTGCGGATGAAAACAGGTGTCTTATTTTAGACATTTTATCCGGCGGTGAAAAATGCGCGCTCGACATTTTATCAGAGCTTAAAATTTCGCAGCCCACGCTTTCGCACCATATGAAGGTGCTCACCGATTCCGGCCTCGTGTTAAAGAAAAAGCACGGCCGGAAGACCTTTTACATTGTGTCGAAGGACGCGGCAGGAAAGCTCGGCGAATATTTCTCGCGCTTTAACGAAAATTACTCCTTTTCGGAAAAAGAAGACAAATATTCTCCGGAAAAAAAGCGCGAAAAAAAAGCGCCCGCTCCCAAAAAAGAGGAGCCGCGCCAGGCGGATATATGGTTATTTTAAAAAAACGGTTCTCCTTAAAGGAGAACCGTTTTAAGTTTGCAGAAAAAGCCTCTCAATTCTCCGAAATTATTTTATTTAAGTATCTGCAGGCCGCAATAATATCTTCCTCGGGAGTGTCTCCCACCTCGCGCTCGATGGTTAAAAAGCCCCTGTAGCCAATCTCTTCGAGCGCCTTTAAGTAATTCGGAAAATCAACGCTTCCGGTTCCAAGCGGAACTTCTTCAAAATATCTAATATCGTTAAAGCCTTGCGGAACGGGATGAACGGCCCGGTAAATATATTCCGGATTTCCGATGTTAAGGCGCTTTCCGTCTTTTGCGTGAGTGTGAACAATGTAATCCTTCAAAAGATAAACCGCCTCAACGGGGTCAAAGCCCGTTACCATCTTAAAATTAGCAGGGTCTAAGTTTACCGCAGCTCCGCCGGAGCCCAGAGAATCCAAAAACTCTTTTAATACGTCCGCCGGTTCGGGTCCCGTTTCAACCGCAAAATACACCTCCATACTATCTGCTAAGCACGACAGCTCAAAGCACGCCTCCTGCATAACCTTGTACCGGTCACATTTTTTGTCACCCGGGACAACGCCTATATGTGTGGTTACAATGTTCGTTCCCAAATCCTTTGCAAGCTCAAAGATTTTTTTCGATTTTTCAATAAGCACCGGGTTTTTTTCGGGATTTCCGAAGCCCATGCCGAGGTCGCCGCAGAGAGCGGAAAAAACAAGCCCCGACGATGCGACCTCGTCTTTAAGCTCTGCCCTTGCTTCAGAAGAAAGATTCCGGGGAGAATTTTCCCCCTCGGTTGCATACATCTGAATGCCCTTTGCGCCGATCTCGGCAGCCTTTTTTATGGCATCACGGCGCGGCATTTTCAGCGATTCCAAAATTATTCCGATAGGAAATTTATACATTTTCCGGCCCTCCGTCTCAATTTGTTACGCTTTATTATATAGCGGCCACGGGCCATTGTAAATGCATATTTTTTGTATAGAAAATATCCGTTTTTTGCGTCTTTAATAAAAGCCGATATTCCGAAAAAAAGATATGCTTTACGCAAAGAAATGATATTTACAACAAAATATTTTTGAATTAGAATAAAGGCGGCGTTTAAGTCCGGCCGCCTCCGATATAGTTTTTCGGCGCTATTCCGTATTTTTTCTTAAACGCCTTTGAAAATGCAAAAAGCGACGAATAATTAAGCCTTTCGGCTATATTGGTAATTTTAAGATCGCCGGAGTTTATAAGAAGCTTTGCGGTTTCCAAACGGCGGTTCTGATAATACTCCGCAATGGTCGTGCCGGTTTTTTTCTTAAAAAAATTTGACAGGTAACTGTAATTGTATGAAAATTTTTCTGACAGCGAGGCAAGTTTTTTTATCGAATATATGTGTGTATCTATATGGTGCATGATCTGAAAGCAAAGCTCGTTTGGCGAAAGATTGCCGCCGGTGTTTCCCGACATCTCAAAGTCAAAGCTGCGGATGACATTAAAGATAATCTCCTCAAAGATCAGCGAAAGCAGCTCGGATGAGTATTTCTTCTTTGCCGAAAGCTCTGAAATGGCGTCCGACACGGCATAATTGACCGTATTGCTGCGAAAGACCCGTTCCTCACAGGTGTGCGAGTTCATAATATTTTTAAGCTCTTGTTCAAGCAGGGCGTTCTTTGTGGCGAATGCAAAAAAATCATATTTCAGCGGATTTTCGCCCGATGATATGATCTCGTGAAAATCCCCGGGATATGAAAGATAAATATCGCCCTTTTGCACGGGCGTTGCAACACCGTTGGTTTTGACCGTGCCCGAACCGTCGGATATGACAGTAAGCTCAAACCAGTCAAGATGCGCATGCTTTTCGATAACGGTCCCGGGAAAACAATAAAGCCGTCCGAGCTGAAAAAGCAGGGTATCTTTATAGCAAACCGGCTCTTCAATATGCAAGAAATCCAAATGGTATTTATACATTGCCTGTCACCTCATTTTGAGTGTATCAAAAAAATAAAAAATATACAAGCTTTTTTCTTAAAATAATACACTTTTTAAGAAAAAGACAAAAAAATGATAACTTTTATAAAAAAAGAAGGGGGAATTATTATGAGCAAGGTGCTCGCCGTTATAGGCTGCGGAAGAATTGCAAACAACGCGCATTTTCCGGCATTGTCAAGGATCGGAAATATCAGGGTGAAATATGCCTGCGACATCATCGCGGAAAAGGCAAAAAAAGCGAAGGAGGATTACCCTTTTATCGAAAATGCGGTCACGGATTACAGGGCCGTGTTAAGCGACCCCGAGGTCGACGCTGTGTTTGTTTTAACGCCGAATTTCTCGCACTATGAGATCACGATGGCCGCATTAAAGTCCGGCAAGCATGTGATGTGCGAAAAGCCTGTAACCGTCAGCTATGCGCTTTCGTGCGAAATGGCCGATGAGGCTCAAAAGCAGGGGAAAATATTAAATATCGGTGTATGCAACAGATATCACCGATCTGTCGAAATGTTGGAGGAGCTCAACCGCGAGGGAAGATTCGGGAATATCTATCATATATATTGCTCGTTTAGAAGCCACAGAAGCATTCCCGGTCTCGGCGGTGCTTTTACGACCAAGACAAAATCGGGCGGCGGAGTCTTGATAGACTGGGGAATACATTTTATGGATCTGATTTTGTATATCCTCGGCAATGCCAAAATCAAAAGCGCGACGTGCGACGTGTACAGCGGAACGGCAAAGGATATGAGCTCATACAAGTATAAAAGCATGTGGGCGGAGGACACCTCCGATACCGAGAATGGCATAAACGATGTTGAAGATTTTGTTACAGGCCATGTGAGAACAGATAAGGCAAGCATTTCGTTTAACGGAGCGTGGGCGCAAAATATTGCAAGAGAGGACATGTTTATAGATTTTCTCGGAGATAAAGCCGGTGCGCGGCTGACTTACGGCGGAAGGTTTGAAATCTATGACGGAGAAACACTCGAAACGATTGTCCCCGAATATGAGATTCCCGACATGTATTACTGCGAAGATAAAGCGTTTATAAAATCATTTACGACCGGCGAGGAGGACAGAAACAATATTTTTAACGTTTTGGAGAGTATGAAGCTGCTTGACAGGCTGTATGCCTCGGCAGAGCAGGGAAAGGAAATCGAGCTTAAATGAAAACTATCGGCTTTATTGATTATTATATTGACGAATGGCACGCAAATAATTACCCCCGTCTGATAAATGAAATCTGCAAGGACACTGGCATGGATTTTTGCGTAAAATATGTTTGGACGGAGGAAGACCTTCCGCCGCACGGCGGAAAAAGCACCGATGAATGGTGCATTGACCACGGCTGTGAAAAATGCGAAACCATAGAGGAGCTTTGCGAAAAAAGCGACTATATCCTGATGCTTTCGCCGTCAAACCCCGAAAAGCATGCGAAATATGCGAAAAAAGTTTTAAGGTACAAAAAGAACACCTATATTGACAAAACCTTTGCGTCGGATTTTTCTGAGGCAAAGGAGATATTTAATATTGCCGAAAAATACGGGACAAGGATTTTCTCTTCTTCGGCATTAAGATACGCCGATGAGCTTGACGGATTTAGCGAGGTGAAAAACATTGTAACGACCGGAGGCGGAGGAAACCTCCCTGAATATATAATTCACCAGATAGAAATGGCGCAAAAGGTGCTTGCCGAAAAACCGCTCGCCGTTAAGGTCGAAAAACAGGGAATACAATATATTTGCAGCGCCGTTTTCGGAAACGAAAAGAAGGCGTGCATGATCTATTCTCCGTCCATGCCGTTTACGGCCTGCGGTGAAACCACGGCGGGACATGATATATTCAGGACGATCAATTCTGACTGTTTCAAAAACCTTATGGCCGATATTTTGCGCTTTTATGAGACGGGTGAGCCCTCTTTCGATACATCGCAGACCCTTGATGTTATGAAGCTTCGTACAGGAATTATTAACGGTCTTGACAAATTGGGCGAATATGTTATGCTTTAAAAACGGAGGTGAAAAATGTTGAAGCACGTATTATACGGAGACGGAATACACGATGATCTGCCGGCAATTCAGGAAATGCTTGATAACCGGTCTTATGTTTATCTTCCGCCGCCTGAAAAGAATTATTTGATCGGCAAAGCTATCAGGCTGAGCTCAGGTCAGGAGCTTAGGCTCGACAGATTCTCAAGGATAATGCTCATCGAGCATTCAAACACCTGTATGCTTAAAAACAAGAATGCCGGAACGGGAGATAAAAATATAAAGGTTTCCGGCGGAATCTGGGATATGAATCACAGATTCCAGCGCCCCAACCCGGTCCATTTTTCGGATAAGAAAAAAGGCGAGCTTTCACCCGGCGAATGGTCAAGGGAGCGGGCAGATTCCGACCCTTATTGCAAAGAGCCCCTACCCATATACTCCGGCTTTTGTATGATGTTTTTTAATGTCGCCGGTCTTACAGTATCGGATATTACGATCGAAAATCCCGTAACTTACGGAATCGATGTGGCATTTACCGAAAATTTCACAGTAGAAAATATACACTTTGACTATTTTGAAGGCAGCCCCAAGCTTTGGAACATGGACGGTATCCATATTGAGGGCGGATGCAAAAACGGCTATATTCATAATCTTTCCGGCACATGCCACGATGATACTGTCGCGCTGACCACGGAAGATCTTTATCGCGGAGATATTGAAAACATAACCGTAGACGGCATTTACGGCCGGGATTCCCACAGTGCGGTAAGATTGCTTTCAAGAGCGAATAAGCTTAAAAACGTTCACATAACCAACATATACGGCACATATTATGTGGCCGGGATCATAATAAGCAAATACTCGCAGGAGGAAAAATACCGTTCCGCTATTTCAAACATAACAATAGATAATGTTTACGCTTCTTTTTGTATGGGCACAAAAGACGTGACATGGACGGAAGACGGCCTTATAAGCTTCGGCAGCGGCATTGATGTGCAGAACGCTGTTATCGAAAAGCTTTTCAGAGATGAGGAGTGCAAAAATCCTCCTGCGATAAACATAGGCGACGGCAGCATTATCGGTTCTCTTTCAATTTCAGATTGCAGGCAGATGAATTTTACCGGCGAACCGATGGAATTTATCCGCAATAACGGCAAAATCAAAAAGCTCTATCTTAAAAACATCGAACAGGACGAAGAGCTTCTATCCGGCGAAGGTACAGTTGAAGCATTATATAGCTGCGATGCGGACTATCCTGATTAAAAAAACGGTTCTCCTTAAAGGAGAACCGTTTTTTTAGTTGAAGTTATAAAACGCGCTGTAGGCACGGAAGGTTTCGTATAAGTCAATCTTCGATACGACCTCAAACGGCGAATGCATCGAAAGCACCGGAACGCCCGCGTCGATCGTGTCGATATTAAGGTTCGCGGTGAACTGCGCGATCGTGCCGCCGCCGCCCGCGTCCACCTTGCCGAGCTCGCCCGTCTGCCACGAAACGCCGTTCTCGTTCATAATGCGCGCGACCGAGGCGAAAAGCTCTGCCGACGCGTCCGACGAGCCGGACTTTCCGCGCGCGCCCGTGTATTTCATAAGCGCGATTCCGCCGCCGGCAACCGGCGTGTTCTGCTTGTCAAACGGAGCGGGATAGTTCGGGTCGAAAGCGGCGCACACGTCCGCCGAAAGACAGGTCGAATTTGAAAGCGCGTGGCGCAGTGAAAGGTCGGAATATTCGTCAGACATATCAATCATATCGGCCACGGTGTTCTCAAAGAAGCGCGACTCCATACCGGTGACGCCCATTGAGCCTATCTCCTCTTTATCGACAAGAAGGCAGACCGCCGTCTTTTTCGGGTTCTCGACGGAAAGGATCGCCTGAAGCGCCGAGTATGCGCAGACCCTGTCGTCCTGTGCGTAGGCGCCGACAAAGCTCTTGTCAAGGCCGACGTCCTTTGCCGGGAATGCCGGAGCAAACTCAAGCTCCGATGTCAAAAGCTCCTCCTCCTCGATGCCGTATTTCTCACGCAGAAGGAGTAAGACAGCCTTTTTAACGCTTTCCTCGTTCTCCTCAAAATGCGGTATTCCGCCGGCCAAAACGTTTAACGCCTCGCCTTCGACGCCCTCGGACATCGTCTTTTTCATCTGCTCGGACGCAAGATGGATCAAAATATCGGTTATCGTGAAACAGAAATCGTCCCCCTCGCCGCCGAGTGAAATGTCAAGCCTTGTGCCGTCCTTCTTTATGACCGTGCCGGAGAGCGTGAGCGGAATCGCCGTCCACTGATATTTCTTGATACCGCCGTAATAGTGCGTTTTGATCATCGCCATCGACCCGTCCTCCGTTATCGGGTTGGGCTTTGCGTCCAGCCTCGGGGAGTCAACGTGCGCGCCAACCAAGTTAAAGCCCTTTTTGATCGGCTCGCGCCCGATGACGGCGAGCATGATGCCCTTGCCGCGGTTATTGAAGTAGACCTTGTCGCCGGCGCTCAGCTTCATACCCGCTTCGTAGGCCTTGAAGCCCTTCTTTTCCGCCAGCTCGATGCAGTACTCCACGCAAAGGCGCTCGGTCTTGCCGTTGTTGAGGAACTTCTTGTAGTCCTCGCAATAGGCCTCCATCGCTTTTTCATCCTCTGCGCTCAGGCGGTCATAGCCATTCTTGGGGGCGTAGAGCAGTTTTTCAGCGAGCTTGTTCTTTTCACTCATCTCTCAGTTTCCTCCTTCAAATTGTTGATGATCGTGTTGATATAGACCTCTGCCGCGTGTTCCGCCTTTTCAGCGGTCGGCAGATCGTTCACAAATTCATAATCGCACTGCGCGCGGAAATAGTCCGCGTCCTTCTGTGCCGCGATGCGCGACCTTGCATACTCCTCGGTGATGCTGTCGCGCGCCATGATGCGCTTGACCCGCATCTCTTCAGGCGCCGTTACGGCGACGGTCGCGTCGCAGATCGCGCCAAGGCCGCTCTCGATGAGCTTGATAGCATCGAGGCCGATGATCTCCGCGTTCGTCGCCGCCATTTTCTGCGCCAGCGCGCGCGGGATGCGCTCGTGCACGATGGCGTCGAGCTCGGCAAGCTTTTTTCTGTCCTTGAAGACGATCAGGCCGATGGCGTGGATGTCCACGCTGCCGTCCTGCCGAAAAATGACATCGCCGAACGCCTCGCGCAGCGCGCGCAGCAGCGGCTCGTCATCTTTTAACATCTCGTGATAGACCGCGTCGCAGTCGAGCACGCATGCGCCCTTTCTTTCAAGCGCGCGCAGAAGGCTCGTCTTCCCCGCGCCCGTGCCGCCGGTGATGCCGATGACGATCTTGCCGTCGTCCGCGTCCTCCACATGGAAGCCCGCGGCCTTTTTGAGGCGGTTGCCGATGGCAAGGCCAAGGCCTTTACTGTCCGGACACTGTGCCCAGATCTCGCCCACATTCGTCTCGTCGAACGTCCGCAGCGCGTCGAAGACGTGCTGCGCCTGCGCGCGCTTATCGCCGCTCGCACCGAGGGGGTGGACGATGTGCCCGTCGAAGAGCCGCGCGAACTCGTCAAAGCAGATGATGCCGGACTTCTCGCCCGCGTGTGTGAGCAGATAGCGCGCGCTCGCCTTCGCCCCGCCGGTCACGACCGTGACGGGGGCCTTAGGCGCATAGTGGCGGTACTTCATGCCCGGGGCGCGCGGCTTTTCGCCGTCATTCATCTTCTGCGTCACGGCCTTGTCGACCGTCACCTCGCCCAGCGCATCGCGCAGGCTCTCGAGCGGCAGTCCGCCCGGGCGCAACAGCTGCGGCGGCGTGACCGTCAGGTCGATGATCGTCGACTCCACGCCCACCTGACAGGGGCCGCCGTCGACGATGCCGTCGATCTTGCCCCACATGTCCTCGCGCACATGCTCCGCCGTTGTGCAGCTGGGGCGGCCCGAGGTGTTCGCGCTCGGCGCGGCGACCGGCACGCCGGATGCTTCAATGATGGCGCGCGTGACCGCATGGTCGGGACATCTCATGCCGACGGTCTCGAGCCCGCCGGTCGTGCGCAGCGGCACGCAGGGCTTTTTCTTTAAGATCATCGTCAGTGGGCCGGGCCAGAAGCGCTCGGCCAGCTTGTAGGCCGCGTCCGGTACATCCTCGCAGTAGCGCGTAAGCCAGCTTGCATCCGGAATGTGCAGGATGAGCGGGTTGTCCTGCGGGCGGCCCTTGGCCTCGAAAATGTGCAGCACGGCGGTCTCGTCCAGGCCGTTTGCGCCAAGGCCGTAGACCGTCTCCGTCGGGATGGCCAAAAGCCCGCCGCGGCGCAGAATGTCCGCCGCCTGCGCGATGCTCTCTTTATCCTCCACCGTGCGGAGGGTAAACCATTTTGTCTCCAATGTTCTCTCTTCTTTCTTAAGCCTCGGTGCTCTCGCGCAGCTTTTCGGCCTGCTCCTGCATCGTGAGCGCGTCGATGATGGGGTCTAAATCGCCGTTCATCACGGCGTCGATGTTGAAATTCTTGTTCTCGCCCGTCAGGCGGTGGTCAGTCACGCGGTTTTGCGGGAAGTTATAGGTGCGGATGCGCTCGTTGCGCATGCCGCTGCCGACCTGCGCGCGGCGCTCGCTCGTGATCGCACCCTCCACGCGCTCGCGCTCAGCCTCGTGGAGCTTGCTCGCGAGCATCGCCATACACTTGGCGCGGTTCTGGAGCTGGGAGCGCTCCTCCTGACACGAAACGACGATGCCCGTCGGCTTGTGGATGAGGCGCACGGCAGAGCTCGTCTTGTTGACGTGCTGGCCGCCTGCGCCGGAAGCGCGGTAGACCTGCATCTCAATGTCTTCGGGCCGGAGGTCGACATCGACCTCCTCCATCTCCGGCAGCACCGCGACCGTCGCGGTCGAGGTGTGCACGCGCCCGCCGGACTCCGTCTCCGGCACGCGCTGGACGCGGTGGACGCCGGATTCGAACTTGAATCTCGAATACGCCCCATCGCCATTGACCATGAAGTCGGCCTCTTTCACGCCGCCGAGCTCCGTGTCGTTGTAGTTGAGCAGCTCCACGCGGTACCCCCGCTTTTCCGCATACATCGCATACATGCGGTAGAGGTCTGCGGCAAAAAGCGCGCTCTCCTCCCCGCCCACGCCGCCGCGAATTTCAACGATGACGTTTTTGTCGTCGTTCGGGTCGCGCGGCAGGAGCAGCACGCGCAGCTCGTCAAAAAGGCGCTCTTTTTCCGCCTTGGCTACGTTCAATTCCTCCTGCGCTATGTCCTTGAGCTCGGGATCGGATACAAGCTCCAGCGCCTGCGCGATGTCGTCCTCGCACTTCTGGTACGCGCGGTAGGCCTCTACCACGGCAGAGAGCTCCTTCTGCTCGCGCGTGAGCGCGCGCAGCTTCTTTGGGTCAGCGTAAATTTCCGGCACTTCGAGCAGCTCGCCGATCTCGTCATAGCGGCGCGCGAGCTGTTTGAGCTTTTCCCACATCAGGCTTTGTCCTCCGCAATGAAGTCAGAGCATGCCTTGACGAACTGGTCTCGCCAGAAGTGGTAGCCCGCCGAATCGGGGCAGAGCGAGACTTCCGCCACGTGCGGCGTCTGCAAATAGAGGTCCATCTGGCGGAAAACGTCCTTGTAGTCCTGCTCGCTCTTGTGCGTGATGAGATACGCCGCGTTCTGGATCTCATAGCCGCGGCGCTTCAAAAAACCGCGGATAACGCTCGAACAGCGGCCCGCCCACACGGGCGTGCCGAGGATGACGAGCTTGTAGTCCGACAGCGGCTTCTGGCATTTCGGGCGCGAAACCGCACTCGTGCGCTTGTGCATCGCGTCAAAGCAGCAGCGAAGGTAGCCCATCGTGCCGCTGCGATCGACCTTGTCGCGAATTTCGAGACATTCGCAGTCCAGCGCCTCGGCGACCTCCTCCATGGCTTTTTTCGTGTTTCCCGTGCGGGAATAGTAAAGGCATAAAATGTTATCGTTCATACTCAGTTTCCTCTCAGCAGGAGCCAACCGGTGGCAAAGGCCTCCCGCACATAGTAGTTGAGCTGTAAGGCATCGTAATAGGCGCTGCGCGGCAGCGTCGCCGCCACGCCGCAGGCCGCATCTGTTCCGGCGATGCGCCCAGCCCTAAAAATATGGTAGTCGTTCGTGACAAAGGCGAACGTGTCGCCCGCATCAAGCCCCAGCTCCGCCATGATCTCTTCGCTGTAAGCAAAGTTCTCCTGCGTACTGGTCGATCGGTCCTCGCGGTAGATGCGGCTCTCGTCCACGCCGTGGGCGATGAGCCAGTCGGCCATGCAGTCGGCCTCGGAGATATCCTCCCCCGGTCCCTGACCGCCTGAGCAGATGATGGGGATGTCCGGCTTGTCCGCGATGAAGTCAAGCGCCGCCTGCAGCCGCGACGAGAGCATCAGCGACGGCGTCGTGCCGTTCACGCCCGCGCCCAAAATAACCACGCACTGCGCGTCTTCCGCGCGCCCGTCCGTGTGCGCGCCGCGAATAACGAGCGATTCAAGATACCCGAATGCGACAAGGCCTAGGCACACGAGCGCGAGCAGAACGCGTTTTCCCCACTTTGCCCACGCATGCTCTTTGTACTGCTCGAGCATCGCAAAGGCGATCAAAAGCGCCGTCAGGCACCAGAACAGGAGTCCTGCAAAGCGCACGCCGGGGACAGCCCGGCACGCCGCGCCGAGCACGGCACAGACCGCTGCCGCCGTCCACAGTCTTTTCTGTCTCTTCATGGTATGTTCCTCATTCGCCCGCCTGCTCGGCGAGCGTTTCCCACTTTTCCATCAGCTCGCCAAGCTTCTGCTCGGCGGCTTCCTTCTCCTTATAAATTTCGCTGTAGCGCTCGTAGTCGCCGCCCGCCTCTTCGAGGCGCTGCTCGATCTCGGCAATGGCGGTCTCCTGCGCGGAAATTTCCTTTTCACAGATGGTGAGCTGCCGCCGCGCCTGCTGGGCAGAGCGGTTCGGCTTCGGTTTTTCTGTAACCGTCTTTTCCTTCACAGTCTTTGGCGTGTGGTCGATCTTGTTCTGCGCCTCCAGTGCCTTGACCTGCCGGTAGCGCGCAAAGCCCATCGGATAGTCGGTGATGACGCCGCCCTCCAGTTCCCACACGCGCGTTGCAAAGCGGTTGATGAAATAGCGGTCGTGGCTCACGAACAGGAGCGTCCCGTCGTAGCTCTCCACCGCCTCTTCGATCCACTCGCGCGAGGCGATATCGAGGTGGTTCGTCGGCTCGTCGAGAATAAGCAGGTTCACTTCCTCATCCATCAGGATGCAGAGCTTGAGGCGCGAAAGCTCGCCGCCCGAGAGCACGCTGACGCTCTTAAAAACGTCCTCGCCCGTGAAGTGGAACGCGGCCAGGCGGTTGCGCGCGCTCTGCGGCGTGATGTTGCGCTTGGAGTAGAGCATCGTGTCGACCAAGTTTCGTTCCGGCACGTCGAATTCGACGATCTGCGGCAGGTACGCGATGCGCACCGACGGGCCGAACTTGATCTTGCCCTCGTCGGGATATTCCTCTTCCATCAGCATCTTGATGAGCGTCGACTTGCCCGTGCCGTTGTCGCCAATGAGCGCGATGCGCTCGCCGCCGCGCACCTGTAAATCCACGTCGTGGAACAGCACGCGGTCGCCAAAGCTCTTTTTAAGCTTTTTGAGCGCAAACACCTCGTCGCCGTAGAATTCCTGCGACTTGAACTGCGCGCTTAAGCTTCGCTCCTTCGTCGGCTTGTCCGTCGTGCGCATGCGCTCGATGCGCTTTTCCATCGACAGCGCGCGGCGGTACGTCTTGTCCATGCCCTTGAAGGCAAACATGCGCAGCTGCTCGGCGCTCTTTTCGAGCTGAGCGATCTTGGCCTGTTCCTTTTCGTATTGGCGCATTTTTTCCAAGTAGCGGCGCTCTTTTTCCACCGCATAGAAGCTGTAATTGCCGCTGTAAAACTCCGCCTTGCCGTCGAGCACCTCGATGACGCGCGTGATGGTGCGGTCTAAGAAGTATCGGTCATGCGAGATGGCGACGACCGTACCCTTGAACGTCGAGAGATACTGCTCCAGCCATTCGATGGCGTGCAGGTCCAAATGGTTCGTCGGCTCGTCGAGAAGCAGGATATCCGTATCCTCCAAAATGAGGCGGCCGAGGTTCACGCGCGTCTTTTCGCCGCCCGAGAGCGTGTCAAACAGGCGCTCGCGCATCTCCGGCGGGATGGAAAGGCCGTTTGCGACCTTGTTGATGGGCGTCTCGGTGTCGTAGCCGCCGAGACCCTCGAACTTGGCCGAGAGCTCGCCGTAGCGGCGCAGCGTTTCCTCGCTCTCGTCGCCGTTTGCCATCTGCTGGGAGAGGGCGTTCATCTCGTCCTCCATCCTCTGCATGCGCGAAAACGCGCTCTTGAGCACGTCTTCGACCGTGTAGCCCTCGGGATACACGGGGATCTGTGAGATGAGGCCCAACCTGCGGCCCGAGGCGATGCTCACCTCGCCCGCGTCGTAGTCGAGTTCACCCGTCAGGATGCGGAAAAGCGTCGTCTTGCCCGCGCCGTTTTTGCCGAGAAGGCCCACGCGCTCGCCCGTGTCGATCTGAAAGGTGATGCCGTCCAGTATTTTCTTTTCGAGGTCAAAGGACTTGATGAGTCCCGTAACACTGATGTCGATCATGCTTTGGTCAGTTCCTCTACGATCTTCTCAAAGTGCATGGAGTGCGAGGCCTTGACGAGCATCGCCGTCTCCGCCGTGAACGCCGCCTTGACGGCATTCATCGCCTCGTCCACGCTCCCGAACCACTGCGCAGATGGGTTCCCTTCTGTAAAGTATTTTGCCCGTGCACCGATTGCGATGACAGTGTCAATGCCGAGCTCTTGGGTGAGTGCTCCGATTTCCCTGTGCGCGCGCTCAGTGAGCTCGCCGAGCTCCGCCATATCGCCGATGACGGCGGCCTTTTTGCCGCCGCTCGCGCCCAATACGCGCAACGACGCCGCCATCGACTGCGGACCCGCGTTGTAGCAGTCGTCGAGCAGGCGGCGGTTTTCAGAGAACGTGATGACGTGCATGCGTGAGCCTGCGGGCTCGTAGGCCGCAGCGCCGCGCTCGATCTCCTCTTTGGTCTCGCCAAGGTACTCGCCGATGGCCGCGGCCATCGCCGCGGAGTAGACCATGTGCTTTCCCGGCGCGGGGATTGCGAGCGCGTAACGCTCCTTTGCCGTCGTCACGACGCAGCGAATGCCGTCGATGCCAAGGTCTTCGACCTCGCTGACGCGGACATCGCAGTGCTCGGACAGGCCGCAGCGCAACGTTTTCTGCGGCAGAGAGACGGTGTTCAAAAGCTCGTCGTCGCCGTTTAAGACGGCGAGGCCGTCTTTTTTGAGGTTTTCAAAGATCTCGCACTTGGCCTTCAGAATGTTCTCGCGCGATCCGAGGTATTCAATGTGCATGTCGCCGACGTTCGTGATGACGGCGATATCGGGCTTCACCATCTCGCCAAGATACCGGATCTGCCCCGCGCGGTCCATGCCCGTTTCGATCACCGCCGCCTGATGCGCGCGGGAGAGGCCCAGCAACGTCTGCGGCGTGCCGATCTCATTATTATAGTTGGCCGCGGTCTTGAGCGTATGGAACTTCACACCCAGCACCGAGGCGATCATTTCCTTCGTCGTCGTCTTGCCGACGCTGCCCGTCACCTGCACAAAGGGGATAGAAAACTGCGCACGGTACCACGCGGCCAAGTCCTTGAGCGCAAGCAGCGTGTCAGGCACCTTGATGTAAAACTTTCCGGGCAACAGTGTTTCCGGCACGCGGGCGCACAGACAGCCCTCCGCGCCCGCGGAAAGCGCCTTTTCGATATAGTCATGCCCGTCGAAGCGCTCGCCGACGAGCGGCAGGAAAACTTCGCCGCTCTTAACGGTGCGGCTGTCGGTGTTCACGCCGAAGATCTTCGCCGTCCCCTCGCCCTGCAGCAGCTCGCCGTGCACCGCCGCGAGTAGCTCTTTTACCGTGATGACCTCCATTTACAGCCCTCTTCTCTGCTTCAGCGACTCTTCGACGATCTTTTCACACAGTTCCTCGTAGCCGATGCCGACCGCTGCCGCCTCCTGCGGAAGAAGGCTCGTCTTCGTCATGCCGGGCAGCGTGTTGATCTCAAGGAAGTACGGCGTACCGTCCGGCGTGACGATGAAGTCCGCGCGGGAGTAGACGCTCAGGCCGATCAGGCGATAGACCGTCTCGGTCGCGGTGCGCACGCGCATCTCCCAGTCCTCGGGGATGGGAGAGGGGCAAATTTCCTCCGCCGCGCCAGCCTGATACTTGTTCGCGTAGTCATAAAAGCCCGTCTTCGGGATAATTTCGATGGAGGGCAGTGCCTTGCCCGCGATGATACCAACCTGAATCTCGCGGCCGGAGATGTACTGTTCGAGCACGACCTGCGCGCCGAACTGTAAGCACTCTTCAAGCGCTTTTTTGAGCTCCGCGCCCGTATGCGCGATGGAGACACCGACAGACGAGCCGTTGGCGACCGGCTTGACGACGCAAGGGAGCTTCGTTTCCGACACAAGGCGCGCGATGTCGCCTTCCGTGTAGCGCACGGTGCGCCACTGCGGCGTGATGACATATTCCGACACAAGACGCTTCGTCAGGTCCTTATCCATCGCAATGGCGCTCGATAAGTAGCCCGCACCAGTGTACGGGATGCCGAGCAGGTCGAACGCGGCCTGCACGCGGCCATCCTCGCCGCAGGTGCCGTGCAGCGCCAGAAATACGACGTCCGCCTTGGCGCACACATCGAGCACGTCGGGACCGAAAAGGCTCTTGCTCTGGTCCTTGCGGCTCGCGCGCACAGCGGCGAGGTCGGGCTCCGCCTCGGCGACGGAATAGTCGCCGCAGAAGCCGTCCGGTGCGTCGAAAACATCTTCGAGCTTACCGTCATAGTCCTCAAAGCCCATGAACATATCCACCAGAATGGCCTGATGTCCGCGCGAACGCAGCGCGCGGCAGATTTTGTTGCCGCTCGAGAGCGACACATTGCGCTCCATACTCAGCCCACCTGCTAAAACAACGATACGCATACCGTTTTCCTCCTTATTTTTGAAAGGGACGTCGCCGCCCCCGTTTATCCATACTATATTAGTTTATACTTTACCACAGCTTTTTCCCAAATACAAGCAAAAGAGAGCGGCGTGAAAACCGCTCTCTTTTGTTCGCTTTTCTCACTTTTTGCCCTTAGCCGAAAATGCCGGAGAGCAGTCCGCCCTTTCCCGCGCGTCCGTCCTTGAGCGTCATCGCCGCGCTGAGGATCTCTGCCGCCTGCGCACGTGTCACGCCCGAGCGCATCTCGTCAGTGGAAAAACGCCCACTCTCGATCACGCTGACGGACTGCAAATTCGCCACCGCCTGTGCGCACCAGGCGTTGTCCGCGTCCTGCACGTCGTAGTCCGAGAGGTCCACGTCCGTCACGCGAAGCAGCCGGTTCAGCACGACCGCGGCCTCATTGAGCGTAATGGCGTCATTCGCGTGGAACGCAACGCCCTCCGCCGTGCTGACGCCGGACACAACGCCCGCGTTCAGCGCGCTCACGGCATATCCCTTCGCCCAGGTCGGGATGCTCGCATCGTCGCAGAAGCCGGTCATCTGCACATCCTCCTCGCTCACGTCCATTGCCGCGAGCGCCATCGCGACAAATTCACCGCGCGAGAGCGTGCGCTCGGGCTCAAAGAAATAGCTGTCCCCGATCTTTGCGCCCACAAACACGCCGTGCTCGGCGAGATCGACCGCCGCCGTATGCGCACGGCTGCCGCCCATATCAGCGTAGCAGACGCCGCTATATGCTTTTTCAATCGTGATACTCACCGTCGCGGGCAGCGAGGTGTTTCCGTAGGCGTCGATCGCCGTGTAGGTGAAGCTGTCCGTCCCCAGCTTGCCGCCCGGCGTGTAGACAAAGCCGAGGCCGTCCTCCGTCAGCGCGACCATGCCCTTTTTCGGCTCCTGCGCGATGGCGAAGGTCACCTCATCGCCCTCGTTGTCCACCGCGCGGAATTCGCCCTCATACGCGACGCCGCGGTAGACCTTGATCTCCATGTTCTCTGCCACCGGCGCGCCGTCGACAGCTTTCGCCTCCTCTTTTCCCTTGCCGAACAGCGCCGACGCACTCTGCATCGGCACGAGGGTAAGCAACAGCAGCGCCATCACAAACGGCAGCGCGCGCCAGAGTTCTTTTCGCTTTTCCATATTGAAATGCTCTCCTTCCAAATAAAACTTGCGGAGTTATTGTTTACCGCGCGGTGAAAAGTATGCAAAATTGCATTTCTACAGCGCAAAGCGCTGCTCCTTGTTCCCAGCGCCGCGCAGGGGACGCGGACAAGGGGGCCATTCTCTTTCGCAAAAGAGAATGGCCCCCTTGAACCCCCAAGAGAAAGGTTTTGATCGGCAGTCTCAGGCTTGAATGGCCCTTGTGCCTCCGGAATGAGAATACCTGCGCGCGGCGTTGCCGCGTTTGGTGTTGCTATACGACTTAGCCTACTTCTACTACCCGCTGCCGCTCTGCTCATCTTGTTTTTGTGCAACCTAATCACCTACTATCGGCAATACATATCGTCTTGGTAATGCGTACTGCGGCGAGCGAAGCAATGCCGCCTTGGCAGGCAATAGCAAGTTTGTGCAAATCCGAAGTAGACGGAGATTGCGTAAGGCTAACGACACGCAGGCAAAGCGACAGCGAAGATAGAAGAAAGTCAAATCGTTTAGATACATCATCAAGCAGGCACCTGATTGCGCAGCGCGTGCAGTTCTTCAAGCTGCAATCTGACAATACAAAGTCTTTCTCTTGGGGTTCCAAAGGGGATATTCTCTTTTGCGAAAGAGAATATCCCCTTTGACCCGTGCAGCGCCTTTGGCGCTGCTTCCTCGCGGCACACGTGCCGCGACTCACTTTGCACCTAAGCAAAACTGCACAGAGAATTTTCCAAAAACCTATTGACTTTTTCAAAGTCAGAAGTTATACTTGAACAGCCGCTTTGAATGGGCTTAAAGTTTTGGAAGGTTTCGAGACTTTTCGAACGCCCCCGACAGCGAGTCCGTAATTAAGGAAAGAGGTGCAAGCAATGCAAGCGATCATCGTTACCGGCGGTAAGCAGTATGTTGTGAACGAGGGCGACACCCTGTTCATTGAGAAGCTCCCCGTCGAGGCGGGCGACGCCGTTACCTTCGATCAGGTTTTGGCGATCGTTGACGGCGAAAACACCAAGTTCGGCACTCCCGTGGTGGAGGGCGCGAAGGTGGAGGCCACTGTCGTTAAGAACGGCAAGGGCAAGAAGGTCCGTGTCTACAAGTACAAGGCCAAGAAGGGCTATCACAAGCGTCAGGGTCATCGTCAGCCTTATACCAAGGTTGAGATCGGCAAGATCTCCGTCTAAGGCATGACCACTGTTACATTCCTCACTGAGGGGAAGCGCATCATCGGTTTTGATGCTAAGGGCCACAGCGGTTACAGTGAAGAGGGCAGCGATATCGTCTGCGCGGCAGTCACAAGTGCGGTCCGCCTTGTGGAAAGCACCGTGAACGATGTTTTAGGCCTCGCCGCTTCCGTCAAGGTCCATGAACGCTCCGGCGCTGTGGAATTCCGGCTCCCCGGCGGTCTGTCCGCCACGAACGAGAGCACCTGTCAGGCTCTTTTAACGGGTTTGATGCTGCTCTTTTCCGAGTTGCACAGCGAATATCCGGATAATATCGAAGTCATGGAGGCGTAAGCCCCCTGTTCCGATCATCTTACAGAAAGGATGGCAAATCACCATGCTGAACATCGGTCTTCAGTTTTTCGCCCACAAGAAGGGCGGCGGCTCCACGAAGAACGGCCGCGACTCTAACGCCAAGCGCCTTGGCCCCAAGCGCGCTGACGGTCAGTTCGTTCTCGCCGGCAACATTCTTGTGCGCCAGCGCGGCACCCACATCCATCCGGGCGTCAATGTCGGTATCGGCTCTGACGATACTCTCTACGCCAAGGAGAGCGGCGTGCTCCGTTTCGAGCGTCTCGGCAAGGATCGTAAGCAGGCTTCTGTTTACCCCGCTGAGTAATTGCACAATGAAGAGCCTCGAGCGAATGCTCGGGGCTCTTTTCTTTATCTTTTCCGCAGGAGGTCACTTTTCATGCTCAAGGCAGTTTTGATGGATATCGACGACACGCTGCTCGACTTCGGCAAATGCGCCGAGCAGGCCATGCGCATCGGCTTTGCCGAATGGGGTCTCCCCTATGACGATTCCACTTACGCGACGTTCACGCGCATCAATGACGGCCTCTGGCTCATGATCGAGCGCGGCGAGCTCACGACGCAGCAGCTTTTTCAGTTCCGCTGGAACCGCATCTTCGAGGCTCTCGGCATCCAGGCTGACGGCGCCGCGTTTGAAAAGCGGTTTTTGGACCTTCTCTACGAGACGGCCATCCCCGTCGACGGCGCGGACGAGATCTGCCGCTACCTCAAGAAAAAATATATCCTCTGCGCGGCGAGCAACGCCTTTCACGACCAGCAGCTCAACCGACTTGAAATGGCGGGACTTCTCCCCTATTTTGACCATGTGTTCGTTTCAGAGTCACTCGGCTACCGCAAGCCCGAAAAGGCGTTTTTCGATGCCTGCCGCGCTTTTCTTCCCGATGTTGCCGCGGATGAGTGCGTGATGATTGGCGACTCGCTGACCGCCGACATCACCGGCGGCAAAAACGCGGGCATGAAAACGATCTGGTACAACCACACGCACCGCCCCGTTCCGGAGCGCTGCGAGGCCGACCAGATCGTCGAATCGCTGTCTGAATTAAAGAATCTGCTGTAGCTCAGGAAATCAATTCCGCGCCGACACTGTATTCCCAGCCGCTGTCGCCGCGGGATGCCGTGCACTTCGTAAAGTAATACGCGCCGAGCGGCGAGCGCCACTTTCCGGCGCTGAAGCAGACAGACGCGCCGTTGTCCTGCGTCTCCTCCGGCGTGATGGTGAAGAGCAGACCGTTCGTGAACGAATAGGCCATGCTGCCGCCCTCCAGCTTTTCGCCCATGAGGTACCCCTCCTCGCGCAACTCGTCGAACGTCATCGTCAAGCCCTGTACGCCGTGCTTCTGCGCATAGATGTAGGCGACCGCCGCCTTTTCGCCCGCGGTCAGCCCGCCGGGTGCCTTGCTCAGATCGACGCTCACGACCTCCGCACCGCCGTTGAGCCCGTCGTCCTCGTTCCACAGGTCCTCAAGCACCTGCAAGTAGAGGCCGCAGAGGTCATACTGCGCATTCTCCTCACGCGAGAGGGACACGGCCACCACCTGTGAAAACTTCGCAGGATATGTCTCCTGCACACCGCCGGTGTACCAGACCTCGGCGCTCATGCCGCTTTCGATTTCGGAAGCGGACACACTGCCGCCGTCCAAATACAGCGTCACGCCTTCGAGCGGCAGGGCATAGACCTCCGTCTCCCCTGCCAAAATGAGTGTGCCGTTTTCACCGTCGCCCACGACGCGCAGCGTCATCGTGTCCGCGCCGACGTACTGCGGTTCGGGGTCAGGCGTATCATTTCCGTCTTCGTTATCGCGCCCGCCCTTCGTGCAGGCCAAAAGCGCCGCCGTTACGGCGACGACCATCATCAATGCAAGCAGTCTTTTCAAGGTTCCCGCTTCCTTTCCCGTTGTGTCTTTTCCTTTGACGAAAGGGAGCACAAAAAAGTTCCCAACTTTTTTCGATTTTTTCTTTTTTGTGAAACGTTCCGTTTTTCTTGACGAATCGTCAAAAAACGGATAAACTATTTGTTCAGGAATAACAAGAATCCAAGGAGGTGCCAACATGGCAGCATCTTTTATTGATAAGGCGCGCATCTTCTGCCGCGCGGGCAAGGGCGGCAATGGCGCGGTGGCGTTCCACCGCGAAAAGTACGTCTCCGCGGGCGGCCCCGACGGCGGCGACGGCGGCAACGGCGGCAACATCGTCCTCGTTGTCGACGACAACATGTCCACGCTGATGGACTTTCGCTACAAGCGCAAATACGTCGCCGACAACGGCATGGACGGTCAGGGCGCGCGCAAGTTCGGCAAGCAGGGCAAGGATCTCACGATCCGCGTGCCGCGCGGCACCGTCGTGCGCGACGCGGAATCGAACGAGATCATCAAGGATATGTCCGACTCCGAGCCGTTCATCCTCTGCCGCGGCGGCAAGGGCGGCTGGGGCAACGCGCACTTCGCAACGCCGACGCGTCAGGCGCCCCGTTTTGCCAAATCGGGCCTTGAGGGCGAGGAGCACGATGTCGTGCTCGAGCTGAAGCTGCTGGCCGACGTCGGCCTCATCGGCTTCCCGAATGTCGGCAAGTCGACGCTTCTTTCCGTTGTGTCGAAGGCGCGCCCCAAGATCGCAAACTACCACTTCACCACGCTCTACCCCAACCTCGGCGTCGTGTACGTCGACGAGGGCGTTTCGTTCGTCATGGCCGACATCCCCGGCATCATCGAGGGCGCAGCCGAGGGCGCGGGCCTTGGTCACGACTTCCTGCGCCATATCGACCGCTGCCGCCTGCTCGTTCATGTCGTCGACGTGTCGGGCAGCGAGGGCCGCGACCCGGTCGAGGACTTTGACGCCATCAACGCAGAGCTCTCGCAGTATTCCCCCGACCTTGCCACCCGCCCGCAGATCGTCGTCGCGAACAAGACCGACATCATGGAGGACGAAAGCCTGCTCGAAAAGCTGCGCGCGCATGTCGAGCCGCTCGGCTATCCCCTCTTCGCCCTGTCCGCCGCGTCGCACACCGGCACGCGCGAGCTCGTGCTCAAGATCGCCGAAAAGCTCTCCACACTCCCGCCCGTCACGGTCTACGAGCCCGAGTACGTTCCCAAGCCCGTGAAGATCGACGCGAGCGAGCCGCTCAAGATCACCGTCGAGGACAACACCTACATTGTCGAGGGTAAGTGGCTTGAACGCCTTATGAGCAACGTCAACTTCGGTGACTACGAGAGCCGGATGTTCTTTGATAAGATGCTGCGAGAAAACGGCGTTTTCCAGCAGCTTGAGGACCTTGGCATCAAGGACGGCGACATCGTCAGCATGTACGAGCTCGAATTCGAGTATCAGCACTAATTTCTTTCGGGAGATGATCTCATGTCCATCAGCCTGTGCGAGGACTGCGTTTATTACAGCTACGATGAAGAGTCCGACAGCTACTACTGTGACGAGCAACTCGATGAGGACGAGATGGCGTCGTTCCTGCGCGGCAAGCTGACCGCCTGTCCGTTCTACCATCCGGGGCAAAGCGACTACTACCTCGCGGGAAAGCAATAAAAATCGCAAAAAGGGAGCACGCGCAAGCGTGCTCCTTTTTTCTGTCAGTCTCGATCAAAATGTGATGCGCATCTGGTGCCAGACAACGCCGCCGTGCACGGACTTGTCTGTCACGCCCTCGTCGACAAAGCAGAACTTCGCGTAGTAGTCGACGAGCCGCTGTTTGCAGGTCAGGACTGCACCCTTTCTCCCCTGCTTTCTCGCATCCTCAACGGCACGGTGGAGCAGTTCGCCCGCGTAGCCGTTTTTCCGGTACTCCGGCAAGGTGTTCAGACCGAAGAGCATCTGCCACGCGCCATTTTCGTCGTGCATGGATGCTTTCGCGTACATTTCGTCGGTCAGGTCGGGCTCGTCCGTCACAAAGCCATCGAGAAACGCGATGAGCTTACTGCCATCGAACATCAGCCAGAAGTGGTCGCCGTAGTATCTGATTCGCTCGGCAAATTCCTCTTTTGTCGCCGCCTCGGCCACGGGAAAGCACTCGGCTTCCACTGCCGCGACCGCGTCCAGATCGTTCATCGTTGCTGTTCTGATCTCCATGGTTCTATCCTCTTTATTTACTCCCATTTCTCACGGCTGAGCTCGCGCATGTAGCCCGCCGTAATGATACCGGTGGGCAGCGCGACGATGGCAATGCCCATGAACGACGATGTCATGCTCACGATGCGGCCGATCTCGCTCGTCGGATAGATGTCGCCATAGCCGACGGTCGTCAGCGTGACGACCGCCCAGTAGATGGCATCGAAAAACGTGTCAAAGCTGTCGGGCTCCACCTGAAACATGATGAGCGCCGACAGCGCGATATACCCGCCCGCCAGCACACACACCGCCGCAAGCGCGCGCCTTTCGCGCTTGATGACATTCAAAATAAGTTCAAAGCTGTGCGAGTAGCGCAGGAATTTGAGCGCCTTGAGCGCTTTGTTGAGGCGGAAAAGCCTAAACAGCTTGAACCCCGACGACAGCATCGTCAGCGACGGCAGGATGGACAGCAGGTCTACAATACCGAAAAAGCTGAACGGATAGCGCAAAAACGCCCATTTTCCGCTCTTTTCGTACTTTAGGTCCGCCGTCCACCAGCGCAGCAGATAGTCCACGATGAACACCGTAACCGTTGCGCGGTCGAGCCAGACAAACAGCGCATTCGTCTCCTTGAAGCACAGCGGCACGATGCTCGCCGCGATGCACACGAGCATGAAGCGGTCGTAAATGAGACTGTCGCGGTCGTCCTTGTCCGCGACCTCGATGACCTCGTAGATTTTTCTTCGCAAACTCATGCCGTCACTCCCTTGCGCCGGGCAGAAAGCGCTGCTCGACTTCTTCCACGCTCAGCTGCCCGCCGGAGAGCTCCGTGAGCGCGGCGGAAAAGTCCGCCACCTTCTGCACGGGCAGAAGAAACGTAAGCGTCACCGCCGCGCCGTAATCGCTCGACTCGATTCTTCCCTCATGTCCCTCGATCAGCAGCTTTATGCGCTCGAACATCGGATACGGGCATTCGAGCAGCAGCACGGAAAACGGCTGCATCCGCGCCTTTCCCGCATTGTCAAGCGCGTCCTTCGCCGCCTTGGCGTAGGCGCGCGTCAGCCCGCCCGCACCGAGCAGAATCCCGCCGAAGTAGCGCGTCACGATGCACACGACGTTTTCAACGTTTTCGCGCTGGAAGACGTTCAGCATCGGCTGGCCTGCCGTGCCCTGCGGCTCGCCGTCGTCGCCATAGCGAACGGTGCCGTCGTGCAGGACGAAGCACCAGCAGTTGTGGCGCGCGTCGTAGTATTTCTTCTTCATCTCGTCGATGCGCGCGCGGGCCTCCGCCTCGCTCTCCACAAGGAAAACGTGGCTGATGAAGCGCGAGCGCTTTTCTTCAAACTCGCTCTCCGCGTTTGCGTATGGGACAAGGTACTCTGTCATGGTTTCAATGTTCCTTTCAGCGGGTTTTCTCCCACTTTTCTTTCGTAAGGGCGTAAAAAAGCGTCGGCCGCAGCGCATCGTCCACAAGCGCCGGCCTTTCACAGGTCAGCTGATAAGAAAAGCCACACTTTTCGATCACGCGCTTTGACTTTTCATTGCCGGCATAGTGCGAACACCAGACCCGCTGTGCGCCTTTATCCTCAAAACAGTACCTCAGCAGCTCTCGCACGGCTTCGGGGATAAGCCCCTGACCCCAGAACGGGCGGCCAATCCAATAGCCGATTTCCGGCTCACTCCCGATTTCCGGCGCTTCCGTCGGAAACACGCCGATGGAGCCGACAGGCTCGTCTGGCCGTTCCTTCAAAATGACTGCAAACGTGTCCGGCTCCGAGAGGACGGTTCGGATGATCTCGCGTGAGTTCTCCACGCTCGTATGCGCCGGCCAGCCTGCGGCGGGGCCGACAAACGGATCCCTCGCGTATCGATAGCAGCTCTCCGCGTCGCTCTCGCACCACGGACGCAGGAGAAGGCGCGTCGTTTCAAACGTCATTCCTCCCAGTCCTCCTTCGGCTCGCGGTAGCCCTCGATATAGTCCTTGGCCTGGCCGATGACGCGCGGCACGCAGGTGGCCACGATGTCGATGGTCTCGCCATATTCGACGGATTCGACTTTCGCCTCGCGGTAGAGCATATCGAGAAGCCCGCCCTTGTCGTAGGGCAGATGGATCGTCACGCGGCGCGTGCCCTTGTCGAGGAGCTTGTCGATGCGCGCAAGCAGCTCATCCACGCCCTCGCCGGTCTTGGCGCTGATGTTGACGCTGTCCTCCCCGTGCGGGCGGATATCGCCGAAGTAGAGGTCGGACTTGTTGTAAACGCGCAGGCAGGGAATTTGCTGCGCGCCGAGCTCTTCGATCAGCTCGTCCACGATCTGCGCCTGCTCGAGCCAGTGCGGGTCGGAAATGTCGATGACGTGCAGCAGAAGATCGGCGTATTCGAGCTCTTCAAGCGTTGCCTTGAACGCCTCGACCAGCTGGTGCGGCAGCTTGCGGATAAAGCCGACCGTGTCGGAGATCACGACATCCAGCGTGTCGGACACCGTGAGAAGGCGCGTCGTCGTGTCCAGCGTGTCAAACAGGCGGTTATTCGCGGGAATGCCCGCGCCGGTCAGCGCGTTCAAAAGCGTCGACTTGCCCGCGTTCGTGTAGCCGACGATGGCGACGACGGGAATTTCATTCTTGCTGCGGCGGTCGCGCTGCGTGGCGCGCACGCGGCGCACCTCTTCAAGGTCCGCCTTCAGCTTGTCGATCTTTCTGTGGATGTGGCGGCGGTCGGTCTCAAGCTGGGTTTCGCCGGGGCCCTTCGAGCCGATGGGGCCCTTGCCCGACGTGCCCGCCTGACGCTCCAGATGCGTCCACATACCGATCAGGCGCGGCAGCAGGTATTGATACTGCGCAAGCTCGACCTGAAGCCGGCCCTCTTTTGTCTTCGCCCGCTGGGCGAAGATATCGAGAATGAGGCCGCTGCGATCGAGCACCTGCACGCCGAACTCTTCGCTCAGAACGCGCATCTGCGAGGGCGAGAGGTCATTGTCGAAGATGACCATTGTCGCCTCCTGCGACTTTACCAGCTCGCGGATCTCATCCACCTTGCCCTCGCCGATGAATGTGTGCGGGTTCGGCGACGGCAGCGTTTGTAAAACCACGCCGACGCTGACGCCGCCCGCCGTTTCGACGAGCGCACCGAGTTCTTCAAGGCTCTCCTCGTCGGCATTCTCTTTTCGATCAAGCCGCGGCGACGAAAGGCCGACTAAAATCGCCCTGTCGCGCGGCGCGTTGTTCTCTTTCAATTCTTCCATAGATTCTCCTTATCGCGCCGAAATCGGCGCTGTACAAATCATTTTTATTATAGTGTATTTTCCGCCAAAAGAAAAGGCAAAAACGCTTTTCATTGACATTTCCTGCCCTCTCATGCGAAAATAAGGCAGACGCAACCTCAGGTTGACAAAAAGAAACGCCCGGTTGGTGGCGTTTTGTCCCGTTTTCCTGCTATGCTCTTCTCGCAGGGGCGCAGTGCACGGCGTCGAACGCAGCAACATTTCCCCAAGGAGGAACCTTTCATGGAACTATATGAAAAGCTCTACGAACTGCGCCGCGCGAGCGGCATGTCGCAGGAGGAACTTGCCGAAAAACTCGGCGTTTCGCGTCAGGCCGTTTCCAAATGGGAGAGCGGCGCCACGCAGCCGGAGCTTAGCAAGCTCATCGAACTCTCTAAGCTCTACTCCGTTTCCGTCGATGAGCTGCTCAGTCTGGAGCATGCCAAACCCGAGCAGGATGCCGCCGAATCGCCGGTTCAAAGCAACGCCGAAAAAGCTCCCGCGGAAAAGCTGAGCTTCCGCGATTTCTGCATACAGCACAAGAAGATCGCCTCCGGTGCGGTCATAGCGCTCGCCGCGCTCATCGCCGTCGGCGTGCATTACAACAACCGCATCAACTCGCTCAGCATGCAAGTGAATGACCTTCGCAGCCAGCTCTACAACGTGCAGAATAACCTCTCAAACCAGATCGCGGGCATCAGCAATAATGTCTCGGACATTTTGGCGCGCGAGTCGAGCCTGATCTCGCAATACAGCTACGAGGTCAAAAGCGTCAACCTCAAAAAGCAGGAGTGCACGCTTGCCTTTTCTCTTCTGCCGAAGACGATCAGTGAGAACACGATCGTCAACATCGGCGTGATCGACCATGGCAATTCCTCGCCGCTGGACAGCTATCGGCCGGGCTACTCTGCCGACCTTACGCAGGATGGCTTCGGGTATCTGCACGGTAGTGTAACCGTCCCTCTGAGCGATGAGCTCGGCGTCAATGTCAACTTCATGACGAACGGCGAAACGCAGTCGCAGGAGCTCGATACGATCAGCAATCTCAAATCCCAGTATCAGCCGCAGCTCAAAAGCTTTCTATCCCCCATCTCCTACGAGCGTCAGGCCGGCAGCAAATGGCAGTACCAGTTCACGCCGGGCAATGTCGGCATCCCGCTCGGCACCATCTCGCTCGGCGCGCTGTCCGATGTGTCCATCCGCAGCGCGTGTCTTGAATACACTTGCGCCAATCAGCTGCTCAGGCGCGTGCCGCTCGAAGCATCGTACAGCGATGGCAGCGCCGTCACCTATGTCGGCGATGACAGTGCCGAAGCCGTGGGCGCATCCGTCATAGAGGGCGTGTCGTACTATGACCTCGCCTATGCCTCCAGCAGCGAATCGGAGGCTTTCACGCTCCCGCTCGGGGCAACGCCGCTCGTCTGCGAGCTTGTCGTCAACCTTGCGGACGACACAGTACTGCGCGTCCGCCTCTTCCAGATGCGCGCCATTGCAGGCGGCGACAGCTACGAGGAGATAAACTACCTCGACCAAAGTCTCAGTGAGCCGCTCCCCTTCATCGTCGAATATCCCGACGGGCAAAACTGAGCGTTCCAAAAAAGCAGAAAAAAGCAGCTCTGCCGTAGCAGAGCTGCTTTTGTGATTGAATTAGTTCAGGCCGAACTTCTTGTTGAACTTGGCAACGCGGCCGCCGGTATCGACCAGCTTCTGCTTGCCCGTGAAGTAGGGGTGACACTTTGAGCACACTTCCACCTTGATGTTCGCCTTGGTGGAACCTGTCTCAATCACATTACCGCAGGCGCAAGTAATAGTAGTCTGCTGATAATTGGGATGGATTCCTTCCTTCATTGCTCGTGTTCACCTCTTTCTGATCCAAATGTACTTTTCTAAAAAAGCCATATAGGATATTACCACGCTTTGTGTCAAATTGCAAGAGAAATTTTCAAATCTTTTCTCATTTATGCTTCGTGACCGTTTTTCCCAAATTTCCTCCTTGTTTTTTCAAGATCTGTCCGGCAATTTCTCTTTACTTCTGTCCCTTCCGGTCATATAATGGCGCTTGGCGCGCTGCGCCACAGACGATCCATCAAGTAAAGGACTTATTTGATTATGCCAAAAAGACATTTCCTGCGGGGATTGCGCGACGGCTTCCCCATCGGGCTCGGTTATTTTGCCGTGAGCTTCGGCCTCGGCATCTCCTGCCGCGCAGCAAATCTGACCGCATTTCAGGGCTTTCTGCTCAGCTTTCTCAACAATGCCTCCGCCGGCGAGTACGGCGGCATCACCATCATTGCGAGCGACTCCGGCTTTCTCATCATGGCAGCGATGATGCTCGTCGTCAACGCGCGCTACATGCTGATGAGCTGTGCGCTCAGCCAGCATCTCTCTCCCGACACACCGCTCATCTTCCGCCTCATCATCGGCTATGACCTGACGGACGAGCTTTTCGGCATCGCCATCTCGCAGCCGGGGTACCTGAATGTCTGGTACTATATCGGCGCGATGTGTGCGGCCATGCCCTGCTGGAGCGCCGGCACCGTCATCGGCGTGCTGCTCGGAAATCTCATGCCGGTATGGGCGGTCAGCGGATTTTCTGTCATGCTCTTCGGCATGTTCATCGCCATCATCGTCCCCATGGGCAAGCGCGACCGCGTTGTGCTCGGCTGCATCATCGTGAGCTTTCTTCTCGGCTGGCTCGCAAGCGTCCTGCCCGTTCTGCGCGAGCTTTCCGAGGGTACGCGCATTCTGATTTTGACCATCGTGATCTCAGCGGCAGCCGCTGTGCTCTTCCCGCAGGAGGAAGAAACCATCGAAGGCGAAGCCGTAGAAGAGGAGGTGCGCGGCGTATGAAGACCTATCTCTATATTCTGGTCATGGCGGCCACGACTTATCTCATTCGCGTCCTGCCGCTCACACTGATCCGCAAACCCATCCGCAGCGTGTTTCTGCGCTCGTTCCTCTTCTATGTTCCCTATGTCACGCTTTCGGTGATGACCTTCCCCGCCATCATGAACGCCACACAGTCGCCCATCGCGGGCGCTGCCGCCATGGTCATCGGCATCATCGCTGCATGGTGCGGGCTGGGGCTTCTCCCCGTGTCGCTCGTCTGCTGCGCGACAGTGCTGATCTTAGAGCATTTTATCGTGTGAGCAAATCTTGTAAAACACCCTCCGCGGATTTCCCGCGGAGGGTGTTTTTATGTATTCACAGCATCTTTTCTTCGCCGACCGAGAAGAAATACAGCACCTTTTCCCTGACCTTTTTGCCCATCACGCGCATAAGGGCCATGGAGTATGCCTCGAGCTGAGGGCGGTAGTACTCAGCTCGTTCTTCGATCTGTGTTCTTCCAATGCGGTCAGTCTTGAAGTCCACGACCACAAGCTCGCCGTCCTCTTCAAAAAAGCAGTCTACCACGCCCTGCAGCAGCACCGCGTCGTCGGCGTCCAGCGTAGCAAAGTCCCGCACCGGCCGCAGCAGCGAGAAGCGGTACTCGCGCCGCACCGTCTGCGCATTCTTGCGAATGCGCGCGGCAAGATCACTTCGCAAAAATCGGACGATCGCGCGCACATCGACGGCGCTTGCCTGCTCGTCGGTCAGCTTGCGCTGCGCTCTGAGCTTTTCGACCTGCTCACGCACGCTCTGCTCGCTTGCTTCGCAGAAAAAGTCAAGGTCCTGCATCACAAGGTGCAGCGCCGTGCCCCGTTCCGCGCCCGTGAGGCTCGTTTCACCTGCAAGGAATTTTGGTTTACACAGGCTTCGCAGCCGCGGCGGCAGCGCCGTGTTCTCGGAGATCTCCTCGTCCAGCGCGCGGCCCTTGAGCTGCGTGGCCGTCAGCTTGGCGGGAAAGGCCGTCTGCCCCGCGTAGGGGTAGCGGTACGACAGCGCAGCAAAATCCACCGGCAGCTCATCCTTCGGCGGCGCGGCATCCACTGGCGCGTCATCGGGCCGCTGCTGCGGCGTCACAAAGCTCAAACCGTCGTGCACACGCACCGTCCACGGCGTTTCGTCAGCATAGAAGCTCCCCTCGCCATTCTGCCCCGCAAGCTCGCGCAGGGACGCCGCTTCGCTGCGCTGCAAAAGCGGCAGCATGATCCAGTCGCCCATGCACTTGCCGCTGTCCACAGCCTCGGGCAGCACAGGACAATCGCTCAACGCCAGAAGGTCGGCGACGCGGCTTTTCGCGTTTGCCTGCGTGTGCACCATGACGAGCTTTTCCTTCGCGCGCGTCATTGCAACGTACAGCACACGCAGCTCCTCGGCCTTCGCCTCGCGCCGCAGCGTGCGCTCGAGCGCCTGCCGTGCGACCGTCGGGTACTGGATGTGCCTTTGCGTGTCCACGCACACCGGCCCCAGCCCGAGCTGCGGGTGCACGAGCACAGAACTCAAAAAGTCCATATTGCTGAAGCGACGCGCGAGGTCCGAGAGGATCACGACCGGAAATTCGAGGCCCTTTGACTTGTGGATCGACATAATGCGAATGCCTGATGATGCGTGCGCGGTCTGCATCGAACCCGCCTCGCCTTCGGCAAGCTGCTCGCGCAGCGTGCGCACAAAATCGAAAAGCCCCTGCCGCCCTGAGCGCGCGTAGTCCTCGCTGAGCTCCAAAAACGCGAGCAGATTTTCCTTGCGCTCCGCCCCGCGGCGCATCGCGCCGAAGATGCCGAGCACGTTGCACCGGCGGTAAATTTCACTCAGAAGCTCGCGCACGCTCAGGTGCGCCGCGCTATTGCGCAAAGCGTCCAACGTACTGAGGAATTCTACGCTGTGGATGTCCTCACTCAAAAGCAGCGCATCGTAGAAGTCACCCGTGCGCTGCCGCGCGCGGATCGCCGCGAGCTCATCGGGTGTAAAGCCGAAGAGCGGAGAGCGCAGCACGGCAATGAGCGGCACGTCCTGCCGCGGATTGTCGATGACCTGCAAGAGCGCGAACAGCACTGCGATCTCCATCGAGGCAAAAAAGTCCTCGCCCGCGTCAGCGGCGCAGTGGAGGCCGCGCGCCTCCAGCGCGCGGCGATAGTCCAAAAGGCGCGTGCTCGGCGAGCGCATCAGAATGACGATGTCCTCCTCGCGCACGGGCCGCAGCTCTTTTGTTTTGTCATCCTGTATAGGAAATTCACTTGTCAGCATATCACTGATATAGTCTGCGACAAACGCTGCCTCAGCCTCGCTTGCGCGCACGCGCTGCTCGCCCGTCTGCGTCGGCAGGTCGAGCAGGTGGAACTCCGCGCCGCACGCGCTCGATTCGACATAATTCGCGCCGAGGCGCAGCATTTCATCCGCGCCGTAGTCGAGCTCACCCATTTCCTCGGAAAGAATATTGCAGAAGATAAAATTCGTCGCGTCCAGCACTTCTTTGCGCGAACGGAAGTTGCGCGAGAGCAGCAGCTTCGCGCTGTCGTGCTCCTCTGCGTCCTCAAGCGGCGGCCAGGTGTTATAATGCTGCAAAAAAATACGCGGGTCGGCTAGGCGGAAGCGATAGATGCTCTGCTTGACATCGCCAACAGTGAAAAGGTTTTCTCCTTTACAAGAAATTGCGTCAAAAATGCGGTTCTGCACCTCGTTGGTGTCCTGATACTCGTCCACCATGATCTCGCGGTAGCGCGCGCTGACGATGCGCGCAAGCTCTGTCGGCGCGCCGTCCTCTCCGATGAGAAGGCGGATGGCCTCGTGCTCCTGATCGGAGAAGTCAGCAGAATTCCGCCGGCGCTTTTCCTCGTTGTACCGGCGGGAAAAGTCCGCCGTCAGGTCGATGAGCGCGAGCATTGCGGGCGCCATCGTGCGCAGGTCCTCCACCGCCTCGTCGGACGAGGCGGAAAAAATCTCGGCAAAGCCCTTGACGGTCTCCTTGCAGTTGTCCCACAGGCTTTTCATGCGCGCTTTCATCTCGCCGCCGTCGCTGTCCTTCACCGCGGCGAGGCGCGGAAACGCGATGGTCACGCCGCGCGCGGCGTCCCAGCCCTCTGCGGTCTTCCCCTCCAGCGCTTCAAGCTGGTAGGACGCGTCGAGGAACGCGGGCGCATACTTCTGGTTCAGCGCGTCATTCGCGCACATCTCCTGCGCCGCGCGCTGCAAAAGGTTTTTGCAGTGGCGCGCCTTGCGCCGCACCTCATTGAGCAGAATCTTTCCATAGGGCGTGTCCTCGATCTTATCCGGCACGGCGCGCCAAAACGCGCGCTGCGCATCGAGCCATTTGTCCTCATACGGCTGCGCCTGCAATTTTGCGTGCAGCTCGAGCACTAAGTCCTCAAGCGCGCTGTCGTCGCGCCCCGCGCCGAGCGTGTCGGCCAGCAGCGTGCCGCCGGGCGTCAGATGGTCGTAAAAATCGTCCAGCGTGCGCGCGAGCACGCGCTCGCGCAGCACCTGCGCCTCGTTCTCGTCCAGCACGCGGAAATCGGGCCGCAGCGCGTGGCCGCGCGCGTCTTCACCGAGCAGATGGCAGTTCTCGCGCAAAAGCGCGGTGCAGAAGGCGTCCACCGTCTTGATGTCCGCACGGTAGACGCGCAGTATTTGCTGCCGCAGATGGTAGTTGCCGGGGTCGCGCTCCATGCGCTCGGTGAGCGCCTTGGCGATTTTGCCGCGCAGCTCGCTCGCCGCGGCGCGCGTGTAGGTAATGATGAGGAAATCGTCGAGATTCGCGCCCTCGCGTTCCACGTAGGAAAAGAGCCTCTCGACGAGCACCTTCGTCTTGCCCGAGCCCGCCGCCGCGGAGACGAGCAGACTGCGCTCGCGGCTGTCCACCGCCGCTTGCTGTTCGTTTGTCAGCTTTTCAGCCATTCTCGTGCGCCCCCTCTCCGTTCACCTCGTCGATGTACTGCCAGAATTCGTCGTTTTTCGTCGCCTTGATGTATTCCATGCGGTCGCTGCCGCAGCCGTTTTCAAAGTGGCACGCGCTCGCGAACTCGCAGTATGTGCAGGCCGACTGCTGCGGCGTGCGCGCGTAGGGGTCGGCGTCGATGTTGCCCGCGAAGACCTCCTGCGTGATTTCATGTAAAATATGGTCGACGTATTTCGAGAGCTTTCCGAGCTGCTCGGCGGAGGCGAGACTCCCCATCACCGCGCCGTCCCTTTTCACCGCGATAGGCAGGTAGCACGGCGATTCGAGCGCGCTGTGCTCCATCGCCTGCAGAACCGCCGGGTCCTCGAGCACCATGCCGCTGCGGCGCAGCTCCTTTTTGAGTGCTTTTTCGATCTTTTCGGGCTCCGTGTCGCGCGCGCAGCGCAGCATCGGCTCGCGCGCGGGCGTATAGAGAACTCCCGCGGGAACGATCTCGTGTCCGCCGAAAAGCATCTGTCCCTCTTCTTTAAGCGTAAAGAGGTAGAGCAGCATTTGGAGCCCCAGCCCGTAGCGCAGCTCGGCGAGGTCGAAGCTCTTCTTGCCCGTCTTGTAGTCCACGACGCGCAAATATAGCTTGCCGTCGTGCAGCCAGCCGTCCACACGGTCGACCTTGCCGACAACGCGCGCCGTGCCGTTTTCCTCACGGATCGTGATGGCGGGCAGCTGCCCGTCCGCACCAAATTCCAGCTCAAATGCCAGCGGCTCAAAGTCGGAGCTTTGCAGCTCCTCGCTCACCTCGTCCATGATGCGCTCGACCGCCGCGCACAGGCGGTTGAACAGATAACGGAAGCGCGCGCTTTTTTCGCACAAGTCCGGCAGCACGCGGTCGATGTATTCCTCGATCGACGCGCGCACGAGCGCGTGCAGCTTGTCCTTCGATAGCGTATGCAGTCCGCCGCACTCCTTCGCCTGCCGCAGCGTATGCTCCATCACATCGTGCACAAACGTACCGATCTGCGGCGCATCAAAGCCCGCGCCCGTGCGCTCCCTGGCTTTCAGGCCGTAGCGCATGAAGTAGGCAAAATGACACGAGCGCGCCATGTCCATGCGCGAGGCGGACAGCGTCACCGCGCCGCCGTAGAGCGCGCGCACCGCGTCGCGCGACAGATGCCCGCGCGTATAGCGCGAAGCGTCCTTCATCGCGGCAAGCGCACGCTCCGCGTCGCCCTGTCCTTCAAAATACTGCCACAGCGCGCCGCCGATATGCTCGCCCGCATACTCGAGCGCCGTCGACTTTACTGACAGGCGATATTCCTTGTCAGTGCTCTCTGTTTCGACGCTGATCGACGGCAGCAGACGCGCGATGCGCCCGATGACGAACGACGGCCGCTTCTCCGCGCCCTTTCCGTCCGAAACGGGATAGGACACCGTTAGCTTTTCCGTCGGCTGGGCCAGCGCGGCGTAAAGATTCTGAATTTCCAGATGAAACTGCTCCATCCCGTGCGGCGCGAGGAAGATTTGCTGCCTCTCGAGCGCCTCGCGGTCCTCGTCGCGCAGCACGCCGCCGCGGTTCTCCGCCGCAGGCAGCACGCCGTCGTTCGCGCCGAGCAGGAACAGCGCGCGCACCGTGTGGCGGTCGTTTCGCGTCATTTCGCACAGGTTCACCGCGTCGAGCGTCACGGGGATCGTGCCCACGCTGTACTGCGTCAGCACAAGGCGCATCAGGCTTGCAAATTCCTCGGCGTCGAGAATCGCGTCGCCCAGGATTTCCACAAACTGGTCGAGCACGCCGCAAAGAATGCCCCACAGCTGTGCCGTTTCCTCGGCGCGCTGGGCCTCGCCCGCGGCGAAAAACTGCTCGGTCTGCGTCTGCAAGACCTCCGGCAGTTTGATCTCCTCCAAATAGCCGTACAGCGCGCGCACCTTCTGCTCGGCCTCGCCGCTGCCGCCCACGCCTTTTTTTAGGCGCGCAAACGGCCCTTGCACGCGCTCGTGCAGTGCGTTGACCGTCTTGAGCCGCGCCCTTGCCTCGTCCGTCCATTCTTCGCCGTAGCCGTCGGGATGCGCCGACCAGGGCGTCTCGCGCGTCCACATCGCGCCGCGGATCTCCCACTTGAGCGCGTAATTTTCCAGAATGTCGCACTCCGCCATGCTGAGGCCGGCGAGGCCGGTCTTGAGGCAGCGGAACACATCCTCGTACTCAAAGCCGCCGCTCGCGGCGTCCAGCGCGCCGAGCAGCAGCGTCAGCACGGGACTTTTCAAAATGTCGCTGCGGTGGGCATAATAGAGAGGGATGCCGTAGCGGGCGAATACGCTCTCAATCGCACCTGCGTAGGAGTCGAGATCACGCGCCGTGACGGTGATCTCGCGGTAACGATAGCCCTGCTCACGCACTAATTTCAAAATCTGCGACGCGACCCACTCGCATTCACTGTACGCGCTGCCCGCCTCATAGAGCGCGACGGCGTCAGTCGGCTTGGTAAATTCGTCCGCTGCGCCGAAAAAGCAGCGCTCGATATGGTCGAGCGCGCCGCGCACCTCACCCTGCGGAAGAATTTCCTCCTCGCATGCGACGCCGGCATCGCGCGCGAGCGCGTACAGCCGCTCGCGCACGCGCAGGCTCTCGGAAAAGAGCTCGCGGTCCTGCGTGTCGCCAAGGAGCGTGACGGTCACGCTCTTCGCGCGCCGCAGCAGGATACGCAGAATGCGCAGCTCACGCCCCGTAAAATACGAAAAACCGTCGAGGAAAATGTCTTTATTGTCAATATATCCCGACGCTTCGAGGTTTTCCTCCAGCTTTTCGAGCACGTCGCGCGCGTCGTGTCCCGGCGCGTGGAGCTTGCTGAGGTAAATGCCGTAGATGAGCGAAAGGTCGCGCAGCTTGTCGCCGCTCTCGCCCTCGATCTGCGCTACGCTCTCGGATAGCTGCTCGGGCGATACGGCGTAAGCCTGCAATTCCTCCATCACGGCGAGCAGGCTCTCCAAAAATGCCGCGCGCTGCGACGGGCGCTTGTAGACCTTGAGCACCGGCGCAAGCTCCGTGAGCGTACGCTGGAGCGTCAGGAGCTTTCCGCCCGAATCGAGCGTCACGTCCGCGCTGCCGCCGCAGATGCCCAGCACGCGCGAGGCGAGCAGCTTAAACGTCAAGGCCTCGGCATGGCGCGACGCGGTGTCGCCGCAAACACGGCACAGGTCCATCTCCGCCACATGCGAGGCGTGCTCCGGCACGAGCAGGATTTGCTGCGACGAGTCCCCCAGCGCGGCGATCCTTTGCAGCACGCGCTCGGATTTGCCCGTGCGCGCGCGTCCCATCAGTATGTGCAGCAAGCGCCTTTCCCCCTTTTTCTCTCTTAAACTTATCAATATTTTATCCTAATTTTATCATAGTTTTCTTTTTCGGGCAACGCAGAAAACGCCGTACGCATATTTTCGCCCATCACGGGAAGACTACCGAAGACCAAACCATCTTTTTAAGGAGGGAACCTCATGGTCATCGACAAGATCGCGCTGACGCTTGCTATCATCGGCGCGCTCAACTGGGGCAGCGTGGGCCTTTTCGGCTTTGACTGCGTCGCCTTTCTCTTCGGCGGACAGACCGGTATGCTCAGCCGCGTGATCTACACGCTCGTAGGCCTTGCCGGCATCTGGTGTATCACGATGCTGTTCCGCGAGAAAGAGCCGATGGAAAGCGGCGGCCAGGCGTAAAAAATAAAAGGAGAGGGAGTTCCCTCTCCTTTTATTTTTGCGTTAAAAATTATCTTTACCGCTCCCCAGTCGCTTCCGCACCTTCCAGCTCGCGCATTGAGCGACGGAACTGGCGATAGAATGTGAAGCTCGTCAGCGCCACCGCGCCGAAGTCCGCCAAGGGCTCGGCCAGGAACACCGCGAACGCCTTGTCCGCGAAAAAGTGCGGCAGAATATAGATGAGCGGGATGAGCAGGATGATCTTGCGCCACACGGCGAGGAAGAGCGATGTCTTCGCGTTGCCGAGCGCCACAAACGTCTGCTGGCAGGCGATCTGGATGCCGAAAATACCGCTGCACCCCATGTAGATGCGCACGGCCCACGCCGCGTATTCGACCAGCGCGGGGTCATTATTGAAAATCAGGATGAACGCGCGCGGGAAGAGCTCGACCAGAAGCCAGATGGCCATTGAATAAGTAAAGCACGCGCGCAGCAGGCAGAAGTAGGCATCGCGCACGCGCTGGACATTCTTTGCGCCGAAGTTGTAGCTCACGATGGGCTGTGCGCCCTGTGTCAAGCCCTGAAGCGGCATGTTCGAAAACTGCATGATGCTCGTCAGCACTGTCATCGTGCCGACGGCCATGTCGCCGCCGTAGCGCAGGAGAGATGAGTTGAAGCAGATGGCGATGAGGCTCTCCGTCGACTGCATCACAAACGGGGAAAGTCCCAGCGCGATACACGGCAACACGATCTTCGCGTCCACGTGCAGGTTCTCGCGCTTTAAGTACCAGCGCGTCTTCTTTCCCGTGAGGAACGTCATCACCCACACGGCCGACACTGCCTGCGAGATCACCGTCGCCAGCGCCGCGCCGCGCACGCCGAGACCGAGCACGAAGATGAACAGCGGGTCGAGAGCCGTATTTAAGAGCGCGCCAATGAGCACCGTCTTCATGCTCACGGTGGCGAAGCCCTGTGCCGTGATGTAGGCGTTCATGCCGAGCGTCAGCTGCACGAAGATCGTGCCGAGGGCGTAGATGCGCATATAGTCGAGCGCATAACCGATGGTGTTCTCGCTCGCGCCGAACATCAGTAAAAGCGGCTCGGCAAAGGACTCGAACAGCACCGTCAGCACCAGCGCCGTGATCACAAGCATCGTCAGACAGTTTCCCATGATGCGCTCGGATTTTTCGCTCTCGCCTGCGCCCTCGGCGATCGAGGCGCGCGGCGCGCCGCCGATGGCCATGAGCGACGCGAACGCCGAGATGACCATGATGATCGGCAGGCATACGCCAACGCCTGTGAGCGCGAGTTTTCCGACGGTCTCGGCGGGCTGCATGTGGCCGATGAACACACGGTCGACCAGATTGTAGAGCATGTTGACGATCTGCGAGGTGATCGTCGGCACGGAGAGCGAAAAGAGCAGCTTTTTGACGTCCCCGTGTCCCAGATCTGCGCGCTTATCCAAAATCATCACCTGAATCTTTCGTATTTTTCCGCATAGGTTGTCAGAATATCATGCCGCGGGGCGTTCGTCAAGCAAGCGGGCCGCGAAGCGCTCTATCATGGCATTTCCATAAAGCGCTTTTGGACATTTTTTCACTTTCTCCATTGCTTTTTCCGCGTGGGCTATTGTATAATTTGTTTTACAATCGCACCAGCAGAGCGCCCCGCGTTCCGCTTATCAAACAAATAACGGAGGAATCACCATGAACGAAAAGTTTTCCAAGCTTGGCTTTTATCCTTCCGACATTCTGCTGCCCAAGAAGGATGTCGATATGAGCAAGTGGGCGGTCGTCGCATGCGACCAGTTCACCTCTGAGCCCGAGTACTGGGAGCGCGTGGAGAAGACCGTCGGCGACGCGCCTTCCACCCTGCGCCTCATCCTGCCCGAGGCCAACCTGAAGGCCCCCAACGTCGACG
>ERZ824480.522-NODE-522-length-49147-cov-3.703210_pt1 | contig 49147 bp, 42 predicted proteins | sample MGYA00519861_ERZ824480 | MGnify/ENA primary metagenome ERZ824480 (study PRJEB31778, sample SAMEA3449152) | human gut metagenome | biome: human gut; feature: human-associated habitat; material: faeces | place: United Kingdom | collected 2010/2012 ... | reverse complement strand
ATGCGGTATTCCGCCGTCCAGCCGTCCGGCGTCCGGGTACAGACGGGACGGAATGTTTCCCCTTCGGACTTGTGGCAAAGCCGGACGCGCTCGCGCCGGTTCGGGCCGAAGCCCAGCTCCATGCAGGCGTTGGGGTTGATCTCAAAGTTTACATAACGTCCGTCGTCCGTGAGAGAGAAGAAAAATTCCATGCAGCTGTCCTCGTGGACGGGACTGAGCGGGGCGCTACACTCCGCCCGGATGTCCGATTCCCATGCGCGCTGGAAAACATAGAGCGCGGTATCGTCGTAGCAGAGCTTCTGCTCCATGCGGACGCCGCAGTCCGGCTCCCACAGCACGCAGTCCGCGCGCAGCGGCTCAATCGCGTCCCAGCCGGGCGCGCCGGATGCTTTTGCTATCGTATAGCTTTTCATAGCGCCTGTCCGCCGAGATATACGGCGCTCCGGTTCAGTGCGGCGTCGCACACAACAAAGTCGGCGAGTTTTCCGACGGCGATGGAGCCGATCTCCGCATCCTGACTGATCTCGCGCGCGGGGATGATCGTTGCGCTCAGGATCGCCTGTTCCGCCGGGATACCGAAGGATACGGCGCGCTGCATGCATTCATAAAGGTTGGCGGCGGACCCGGCGGTCTGTTTGACCTCGATGGCGCTGTTCTGGGCGGACATGGCGGTGCCAAACGCATTGTACACGCCGCCTGCAGCCGCAGCCCCCAGCCGCAGCCGCGACGCCGCGCAGCCCGCCAGCAGGACCGCGGCGGACAGGACGGCAATGATACGGAACAGATGTTTTTTCAATCGTACACCTCTCTGAAATTCTTTAGGCTCCCCTTGAGGGGAGCTCCGCCCGCAGGCGGTGAGGGGTGGGCCGCAGCAACCCTTTTATAGGTCGGCTGCCAGCCACCCTTCCGGCCCTGCGGGGCCACCTCCCCTCAAGGGGAGGCAGGGATGACGGCAGTTATTTCCCCACCACATCCCAATGCTTATCGTTCCTGTTCAGCACCTCGCAGCCGGTCTCGGTCACCAGGACGAGGTCCTCCACGCGGACGCCGAATTCGCCGGGCAGGTAGACGCCCGGCTCGATCGAAAAGATCATGCCGGGTCTGGCTACGGCGGTGTTCGCGCTGCTGACGTCGCCCTTCTCGTGGTCGGTCTGGCCGATGAAATGCCCCAGACGATGGTTGAAATACGCGCCGTAGCCCGCTTCCGTAATCAGGTCGCGCGCGGCGGCGTCCAGCTCACACAGGCGCACGCCGGGCTTGATGAGCGCCTCGGCAGCCTCATTCGCGCGGCGCACCAGATCGTGCACGGCGGCCTGCTTTTCAGTGGGCTGGCCGCAGAACCAGGTGCGGGTCATGTCGCTGCAATAGCGGCTCTTCACGCAGCCCATGTCAAACAGCACGCAGTCGCCCTCTTTTAACACGGTGTCGTCCGGCTCATGGTGCGGGTCGGCGGCGTTGGCACCAAAGGAGACAATCGTCGTAAAGCTCGGCCCCTCGCAGCCGTGGGCACGGAACTGCGCGTCGATAAACTCGGCGACCTCGCGTTCGGTCATGCCGGCCTTTATATAGTGCTTCGCGGCCTCGTTTACCGCGTCGTTGATGCGGGACGCCTCGCGCATGAGGGCCTGTTCCTCGGCGTCCTTGCAGGCGCGGCAGTCGTCCACGCAGTCGCTGGACAGCACGACCTGCATACCGGGGTGGGTCTCCATCAGCGGGATCAGAAACTTAGCGGGCCACTCCTTGTCAATGCCCAGCGGCCTGCCCGCGTCCACGACCTCGGCGATCTGCGCCACGGGCTTGTCCGTGTCGGTGTGCCAGACGGTCCTGCACGGAGGCTCGGGCACATTGAACAGTCTGTTCAAAAACAGCACCGGCTCGCCCTCGGTGGGCAGGTAGAGTGCCAGCAGACGCTCATAGGGCTCCACGGCGACGCCGGTCAGATACCACACGCTCTTGGGGTCGCAGACGATCATCTGCGTCAGTCCCTGCGCGCGCAGGGCGGCACGGACACGGTCCATGCGTTCGGTTTTCAACATACAAATGCCTTCTTTCCCATAATTCCTTAATTCAGTTTTCCGCGGGCTTCATTGCACTTTTGCGGTACTGCTGGGGGCTTTGGCCCACCATGGCGGTAAAGCGGGTCGAGAAGTTGCTCTCATCCCCAAAGCCGACCTGGTGCGCGATCTCGCAGACGGAGAAATCCGTCAGCACCAGCAGCTCCTTGGCGCGTGTGATCCGCGTGGACAGCAAAAAATTGTAGGGCGTCGTGCCCATGTACTGGCGGAACAGCCGCAGGAACCAGCTCTTGCTCACCGGCGTCTGGGCCAGCAGGCTGTCCAGCGACAGCGGCTCGGCATAGTGCTGGCGGATATACTCGGCGGCCTGTTCGATCAAGGTGCGATTGGAGCGGCTCTCGTCTCCGGCCAGCAGTTGGCGGGCCATCAGGGCCAGCATCCGGTGCAGGGCCAGGCAGATCTCGATCTGTGCGGCGGCGCCGTGCTCCCACTCGGCAGCCAGTGACTCAAACAGTGGCTGCATCTCCAGCCGACTGACCGTAACGGGGGACAGCCGCCCCTGCGGCTGCAGTACCTCGGCCAGATTGGCGACGCCCGCGCCGTCCAGATGTGCCCAGTAGTGGTGCCAGTGGTCCTGCCCGGGGGCAGTGCAGTAGCTTTGCGGGGTGCGGCAGTTCAACAGCAGGGCGCTGCCGGCGGGCAGCTCCACGCGCTGGTCGTTCTGCTCGATCAGACCGGAGCCGGACAGCGTATAAAACAGCAGATAGCTTTCCTTATCGGTGCGGGCTGTGGCAAAATGGGCGCGGCCATAAAAGTTGCCGGCCTCGGTGCAGTAAAACGGCTGTGCCAGCGCCGCCGCGCCGGGGGTGGCGCGCAGCCAGGTGCTGCGTTCCTCTACGTCCATATTATAGGTCAGCATAGTGGCGGTCCCTCCCTTGCTTATATGAACATGATAGAAACAAACCGCGCGTTTGTCAATAAAAAATAGGAAAAGCCTTCCCTATATAAGGAAAGCGCAGCTTGTCGAAAAACCTCCCTCTGCGAGGGAGGTGCCCCGAAGGGGCGGAGGGAGAGAACCTTGCCATAGCCCGAAATATTTCGGACAGCCGTACAGTTCTCTCCCCCACCGCCTGCGGGCGGAGCCCCCTCGCAGAGGGGGCCAAGGAGTGAACGTACCTTTTTCGACAGTCTGGGGCGATCATTGGTCGCCCGCCTTGACAACGCCGCCCTTTTGTCCTATACTGATACACAGGTTAAACCCGGGTTTAAGTCATAGGAGGAAAACACATGGCCTATACAGTGGGGGAGATGGCGCGGCGGCTGGGCGTGCCCGCATCGACGATCCGCTATTACGATAAGGAAGGGCTGCTTCCCTTCGTCGGGCGCTCGTCCGGCGGCATCCGCGTTTTTACGGAGAAGGACTTCGAGTGGCTGCGCATCATCGATTGCCTGAAAAAGACCGGCATGTCCCTCAAGGACATCCGCGAATACATCGAGCTGGCCATGCAGGGCGATGAGACCATTGCCCGGCGGCTGGAGCTGTTCCGCAAACAGCGCACCGTGCTCGAGACCCGCATGGCTGAATTGCAGCAGACGATGGACACCCTGGACTACAAGTGCTGGTTCTATGAGACCGCCGCCGCCCGCGGCAGCACCGAGGGCATCAGCGACCTGCCCGACGAGGCTCTGCCCGAGGCCCTGCGCCCCGTGCGGGAGCGTCTGCGCACCGCCGCGGAGGCGGAGACAGAAGAAGTATGACCCCAAAACGCCGCCCCTGCAAAAAGGTGCGGCGCTTTTTTGCGCCCCAGGTGTGCCGACTATAACAACCCACCCCGCAAAAATCCTGCCGCCACCGCTATATCTGGTGCTGCAGCGTACAATCTGCCACCAGACAAAACGGGAAATTTCAAAAAATCCTGCCGCGAAGTGTTAAACACAGCACAATTCCCGTAAAGATGCAAAAAATACGGAAAATATCTGCGTGAAACTTTCCATTGACACCCCGCGCGCCCTGTGGCAGAATGACGGTAAGAACCTGATTGTGTAAAGGAGAGATCCCTATGACCCCTGAACTTCGCTGGCTGAGTGACCCCACCGTCTTTGCCGTGAACCGGCTGGACGCACACTCTGACCATCTCTGCTGCCGCACCCTGGACGAGGCCGAAAGCGGCCTGACATCGCTGCGCCAGTCACTGGACGGCGCATGGCGCTTTGCGTGGAGCGCCAACCCTGCCGCCCGCCCGGCGGATTTTTGGCAGCCGGACGCCGACCTGTCCGGCTTCGGTACGATCCGCGTGCCCGGGCACATTGAGCTGCAGGGCTACGGTCAGCTGCAGTACACCAACACCCTCTACCCGTGGGATGGCCGCAGCTGCCTGCGCCCGCCGCAGGTCGATTGGAACGATGACCCCGTGGGCAGCTATGTCAAAGAATTTGATCTGGACGAGTCCCTGCGCGGCCAGCGCGTCTGCGTCAGCTTTCAGGGCGTGGAGCAGGCCATGTACCTGTGGTGCAACGGCCAGTTCGTCGGCTATGCCGAGGACAGCTTTACTCCGTCTGAATTTGACCTGACACCGTATATTCGGGACGAGAACAACCGCCTCTGCGTCGAGGTCTACAAGCGCAGCAGCGCCGCCTGGATCGAGGATCAGGACTTCTTCCGCTTCTCGGGCATCTTCCGCTCGGTCTACCTGTACGCAAAGCCCAAGGTCCACATCAACGACATCTGGCTCAAGGCCGACCTTGCCGCTGACAACACCACCGGCCTGCTGACGCCCCTCGTCAAGCTGGACGGCGAGACCGACGGCGCGTCGGTAGCCCTCGTCGTGACCGACCCCGAGGGCTACGCCGTCTACGAGGGCCCCGCCGCGGGCGATACGATTGAGATCGAGGGCATCCAGCCGTGGAGCCATGCAACGCCGGTGCTCTACCACGCCGTACTGACCCTGCGCGATGCCGACGGCTTTTTGCAGGAGGTTGTGCCCTACGACATCGGCTTCCGCCGCTTTGAGATGATAAACGGCGTCATGTGCCTGAACGGGGAACGGGTCGTGTTCAACGGCGTCAACCGCCACGAGTGGAACGCCGACAGGGGCCGCGCCATCGGCGCCGACGACATGCACGCCGCCATGGCCGTGTTCAAAAAGAACAACATCAATGCCGTGCGCACCTGCCACTACCCCGACCAGAGCCTGTGGTATGACCTGTGTGACCGGAACGGCATCTACATGATCGACGAGACGAACCTTGAAAGCCACGGCAGCTGGCAGAAGCTCGGCGCGGTGGAGCCGAGCTGGAACGTGCCCGGCAGCCTGCCCGAGTGGAAGGACTGCGTCGTGGACCGCGCCCGCAGTATGTTTGAACGCGACAAGAACCACGCCGCCGTCCTGATCTGGTCCTGCGGCAATGAGAGCTACGCGGGCGAGGATATTCTCGCCATGTCGCAGTTCTTCCACGACCACGACCCGGGCCGCCTCGTGCATTATGAGGGTGTGTTCCACTGCCGCGCGTTCGACGCCATCAGCGACATGGAAAGCCGGATGTACGCCAAGCCGTGGGAAATTCGCGAGTATCTCGAATCCCACCCGAAGAAGCCCTTCATTCTCTGCGAGTATATGCACGATATGGGCAACTCGCTGGGCGGCATGGAGAGCTATGTGCGCTTGGCCGACGAGTTCGACCAGTACCAGGGCGGCTTCATCTGGGACTACATGGACCAGGCGCTCCGGCACACCGACGCGCTTGGCCGCAGCGTGCTGGGCTACGGCGGCGACTTTGCGGACCGCAACACCGATTACAACTTCAGCGGCAACGGCATTGTCTACGCCGACGGTGCCGAGAAACCCGCCATGCAGGACGTGCGCTACTGGTACGACACCCCCGCCCGCCGCGCCGCCCACGATGCCCGCAACGCCGCAGCCGCCGCCCGGGCGGACCGCGACGCGGTCAAAGCACAGGCCGCCCGCAAGCCCGGCACGTTGACCGTGACCGAGGGCGACGGCAACCTCGGCGTCAGGGGCGACGGGTTTGAAATTCTCTTTTCCGCGGGCGAGGCCGGGCCGTCGTCGCTGACCGTCAACGGCAGCGAGTGGCTCTGGCGCGCCCCGCGCCCGGCGTTCTGGCGCGCCGCCACCGACAATGACCGCGGCTGCGGCTTCCCGCAGAAAGCAGCGGCCTGGCTGGCGGCGGATGTCTACCTGCAGAACCTCGGCTTTGCGGTCTTGCAGAAATCCGCCGACGGTGTGCAGGTGCGCTATACCTACGGCGTGCCCACCGTGCCCGGCGCTAAGGCCGAGCTGACCTACACCGTGGAGCCGCAGGGCACGCTGCTGGTCGAGGCCGTCTATCATGGCGTGCCCGGTGCGCCCGAGCTGCCCTGCTTCGGCGTAAAATTCCAGACGTTTGCCCCCGTGGCCCGCACGCTCTGGACCGGCCTTTCGGGCGAGACCTACCCGGATCGCTGCAAGGGCGGCGTCTTTGGCTGCCATGAGGAGGTGCCGCACATTGAACCGGCCCTCGTCCCGCAGGACTGCGGCCTGCATGTGGGCACCCGTCAGTTTACGCTGGAGCAGCACAACGCCTGCGGTCAGACGGCGGCTGCGCTGACGATTGAACAGGCCGACGCGCCGTTTGCCTTCAGCGCACTGCCCAACACCGCGCAGGAGATCGAGGCCGCCCAGCACATCACCGAGCTGCCCGCCACGGGCCGCACGAGCGTGACGATCCTGGGCGCAGCCCGCGGCGTCGGCGGCATCGACAGCTGGGGCACCGATGTGGAGGAGCCTTACCGCGTCAGCGGGGAAGGAGAGCACCGCGTCGCGTTCCGCATCGTGTTGTAAATACCCTAAAGGCAGCACCGCCTGCGCTACACCTGCCCATAAAAACACAAGCCGCCCGTGTCAACCTGACACGGGCGGCTTTGCTGTCTTATGCGCGTTTAATCCAGACGGAACACCTGCTCCAGCTTGGGCTGGGCGCCGGTCACGGGGTCCATTTCCAGCTCCAGAATGTCCTTCATGTAGTCGTTCCAGCGGTCCACAACGGGGCTTTCGGCCTGTACCTTCTCGGCGTAGGCAACGCCCTTCGCGCACTCATAGTAGCCGAACAGCTCGTCGTTACAGTAGAAGATGCTGTAGTTGCAGATGCCCGCAGCCTTCAGCACCTCGACCATCTCGGGCCAGATCTCCGCGTGGCGGCGCTGATATTCCGCTTTGCAGCCGGGCTTGATGCGGCCCTTCCATGCTATATGCTCCATTGGTATGCACCTCACAGGATGATTTTCAGACCGTCAAAAAATTGCATTCTTGCCTTCTTGCTTAGGTAGGGGCGACCATGGGTCGCCCGTCAACTTACCGCAGCAACGCATTTTTCGACAGCCTGGATTTTGTCTTTATTGTACGGCGCGCAGCGGCGGTTTGCAACGTGGAATAGTACAGAATTCTTTGGGAAAATTCCACTTGCCGCGCCCGGCGCGCAGCCCGTCACATCAGCGGACTGAACAGCCGCAGCACGCAGTCCCAGCCGCGCACGGCCAGGCTGCGGGTGTCGGCGTACTCCTGCGTGACCTCGCGGCAGACGGGGAACAGCGCGTCAAAATCGCGGCGCACATCGGCCACGGCGCTGCAGCCGCAGAACCAGCAAGCGTTCTCAAAGTGCAGGTACAGGCTGCGGAAGTCAAAATTGATCGTACCCACAACGGCTTCTGTGCCGTCGGCTACGCATTGCTTCGCGTGGATGAACCCGGGCGTGTACTCATAAATGCGCACGCCGCTCTTGGCAAGGCTGGCGTAATAGCTGCGCGTGACCGAGAAGATCAGCTTTTTGTCCGGGATGCCCGGCGTGATGATCCGCACATCAACGCCGCTGGACGCGGCCAGCCGCAGTGTGCGCTGCATCTCGTCACTTAAAATAAGGTAGGGCGTTGTAATGTAGACATAGTCCTTCGCACTGCGGATCATGTTCAGGTAGACGTTCTCGCCGGTGGCCTCGTCGTCCAGCGGATTGTCCGCGTAGGGCAGCACTACGGCATTCTCCCGCGCGGTGTAGGGCACATCGGGCAGATAGCGCTCGACCTCGGGTGCGGCCTTCTGCGTTGCGCCCCACAGCTCTAAGAAAATCAGCGTCAGGCCGCGCACGGCGTCGCCCTCCAGCCGGATGCCGCTGTCCTTCCACTGGCCGTAAGGGTGGGTGCGGTTGAAGTACTCCTCCGCCAGATTGTAGCCGCCGGTAAAGCCGACGCGCCCGTCCACAACGGTGATTTTGCGGTGGTCGCGATTGTTCATAAAGACGTTCAAAATCGGGATGACCGGGTTGAATCGGCGGCACTGTATGCCGCGCCCCGCCAGCTTTTTGACAAATTTGCTGTTGATAAACCCGATGCTGCCCACGTCGTCGTAAAATACGCGCACCTCCACGCCGTGGGCGGCGCGCTCGGCCAGAATATCCTCCAGCTCCTGCCAGGCGGAGGCGTCCTCAATGGCGTGGTATTCCATGAAAATAAACTTTTCCGCGCTGCGCAGGGCTGTTTTCTGGGCCTCCAGCGCCTCGCAGGTGTCGCCGTAGAACGTCACATCGGTGTTGTCATAGGCGGGGGAGCCCGCGCGGTCCTGCAAATAGCGGGCGTGGTTGCGGGTGATGCGGTCCGGGTAGGGCAGGGCGCGGCGCTGCTGCAAAATGGGTGCGTGATACCGGCGCAGCATCGTCATATTTACACCAAAACGGCGGCGCATAACGCTGACGGCCCCGCTGCGGCCAAACAACAGATAGATGGTCAGACCGAAGATGGGAAACAGCAAAATCAGAATGATCCACGAAATTTTATACGCGGAGTTGATATGCAGCCCATATATACGCAGCGTAATCAAAAATGTCAGTACCGACGTGCATACCTGAATGGCGGTGGAGTAGTCGTTCAGCTTGAGGGCAAGCCAGAAGATCCATAAAACCTGCAAAAGTACGCCGATGCCCGCCAGCAGCATCCGGCTGACGCTGTTGGGGATGGCCTCGCGTTTTTCCTCGGTGGTGTTTTTCATGTGTGGCCCCTTTTGTGCCGGGCGCGGCCCGGCTGTGTTGATTTTTTATCCAGTATAGCACAAAATCTTGCAGTATACCACACTTTTGCACCGGAATTTGCGGTATTTTCACAAAGGAGCGTCCCTGTGGCCGGGCAGGGGAGAGAGGACACGGAAAAATGCAAAATAGCACAAAAATTGCCCGCCTGTAAAATTGGCCTGTATACGCGGAAATCCATACGCAATGCGCTCTGTTGCCCGCACCGGCAGAGACAGCACAGATAAAATGACAGCAATATATGTGCGGTTTCAATTGCGGCAGTTCTTGCCGCGAGTTTTGGCGCGGCGATACAGTTGATTTTTAAAATGACGGTAATGTGTATAGAATTCTGCGCGGCGGCAGAGGTGCAGCCATGGCAAGGCGGTTGGAGTGCAACAGGCAAAACGGTGGGGAATCGAAAATAGAAGCAAAAAAATGTTTTTTGCTGTTTTTACATAAGTCTGTTGAAATTTGGCAGATTATGTGATATTATATTTTCACAAATGAGGACGCACGATGTCCTTACTGAATTTATTGGAGGAATTTATCATGTTCGAGAAAATTCGTAAAATGAAGAACAAGAAGGGCTTCACCCTGGTTGAGCTCATCGTCGTTCTGGTCATCCTGGCCATCCTGGCCGCCCTGCTGGTTCCGGCTCTGACCGGCTACATCGACAAGGCTAACAAGGAGAAGGTCATTGCTGAGTGCCGTATGGCAGTCATGGCTATCCAGACCGAGTCTACCAGCATCTATGGTGAGAAGGGTAAAGTTGAGACGGCTGACCTGACCAAGGCTGCTACCGATAAGGCTATCCGTGATTTGGCAGAGGTTTCTGGTTTCTGGGCGGCTACTGTTGATGAGAGCGGCAAGGTGACCGAGGTTAAATACTCCAACGCAAACTGGACTGTTACTTATACCGCTGCTACTGGTTCTGCTGCTGCTGGTTATAATACGCCGGAACAGAAGGTTGAGGTCACTGCTGATACCTACAATGGTGCTGCTGTTGCCTAAGTTCTAAATGTGTAGAGGCCATCGCTGAAGGCGATGGCCTCTTTTTATGTCAATATTGATGTTGAAGCGCTTTTCTGTAGGTGTTCCACCCGTTTCAATTTCCACTGCGTACACTCCCACGGGCGGATATGGAATCCGCCCCTACGGTCTGCCAATCCCGTTGCATTCTGCCTGCCGCCAACTTCGGCGGGGTGGGGGCACCCCGCCCTACGTCCTACCGAAAAAGGGGAACGTAGGGCGGCCAGCCCTCTGGCCGCCGTGCCCGCTTGCGCCGTCCTACGCCATCCGGGCAGCCGCACCACATTCCCCAGGCACGCCGCGGGGCACCGCCCCGTGGCGAAAAGCCTCCCTTGTCAAAGGGAGGTGCCGAGCCTGCGAGGCGGAGGGATTCCTGCCCGTCTGCGGCGTCCACCTGCTCCCCTTCTGGCGCTACGCGCCACCTCCCCCGGCACGGGGGAGTCTGTCTTTGACAAGGGAGGCTTTTTTGCTCCAACCTTAAACTTCACTTCAAATTTCACTCTTGCAAAATCCGGCAAAGTGTGCTACAATCTCATAGCATACCGTTTTAGTGGGAAATATTCCCGCAACCCCAACCAAAAAAGGAGAGTTCCGCCCCATGTCCGAACGCCTGTGGGGAATCCTTGTGGATTCCTTTGGTAAAATATTGCTGCCCGGCCTGACCGTCACCATCCCGCTGACCGCCATCTCGTTCACGCTGGCGCTTATCATCGCGGTGGCGGTGGCGCTGGTGCAGTTTGCCCATGTGCCCGTTTTGCAGCGGCTGGCCCGGTTTTATATCTGGGTCATCCGCGGCACGCCCGTGCTGGTGCAGCTGTTCGTTGTGTTCTACGGCCTGCCCGGCGTCGGCATCCTGATTGAGCCGTTCCCCGCGGCGGTGCTCGTCTTTTCCATCAACGAGGGCGCGTACTGCGCCGAGACCATCCGCGCCGCGCTGGAATCCGTGCCCAAAGGCCAGATGGAGGCGGGGCAGTGCGTCGGCATGAGCTACTTACAGATCATCCGCCGCATCATCCTGCCGCAGGCGCTGCGCACGGCCTTCCCCACGCTGGCCAGTACGCTGATCGCCATGGTCAAGGATACCTCGCTGGCCGCGAACATCACCGTGACCGAAATGTTCATGACGACCCAGCGCATTGTGGCCCGCACCTATGAGCCGCTGGCCCTCTACATGGAGGTCGGTCTGGTTTACCTGCTGTTTTGCACCGTGCTGACCCGCCTGCAGGCCGTCGGCGAGCGGTACCTCAACAGCAAGGGCGCACAAAGGAGCTGAACTATGCTGCAAATCAGAAATCTGCGCAAGTCCTTTGGCGATTTGCAGGTGCTCAAGAGCATCGATCTGGACGTGAACAAGGGCGACGTCGTCGCCATTTTAGGCCCCAGCGGCAGCGGAAAAACAACGATGCTGCGCTGCCTGAACTTTTTGGAAAAGTCCGACGGCGGTACGATGCTGTTTGACGACCAGCGCGTAGACCTGGCCCGCGTCACCCACGCCGAGGCCAACGCCCTGCGCCGCCGCACGGGGTTTGTCTTTCAAAGCTACAACCTGTTTGCCAATAAGACCGCGCTGCAAAACGTGACCGAGGGGCTTATCATCGCGCGCAAAATGCCGCGCCGCCGGGCCGAGGAGATTGCCCGCGCCGCGCTGGTCAAGGTCGGCATGGATGACCGCGCCGACTACTACCCCAGCCAGCTTTCCGGCGGGCAGCAGCAGCGCGTGGCGATTGCCCGCGCCATAGCCGCCGACCCGGAGATCATCTATTTCGACGAGCCTACGTCCGCTTTGGACCCCGAGCTGACCGGCGAGGTGCTGGCCGTCATGCGCAGCCTGGCCGGGGAAGGCCGCACAATGCTGGTCGTGACCCACGAGATGGATTTTGCCCGCCATGCGGCCAACCGCGTGGTGTTCATGGAGCAGGGCGTCATTGTGGAGCAGAACACCGCCGAGGCGTTCTTCAACGACCCGCAGCAGCCCCGCACCAAAGAATTTTTGCAGACCTACAAGCAAAGGAGCCTATTGTAATGAAGAACCTGACCAAGCTGACCGCCCTGACCCTGACCGCCGCGCTGGCCCTGACCGCCTGCGGCAGCAGCGCCGCCACCACCGCGCCCGCAGCGGAATCCGCCGCCGGGAGCACCGCCGAGGCCGCGTCCGGCGACCTGTTGAGCGAGATCCAGGCCAAGGGTACCATCACGGTTGCGATGGAGGGCACATGGGCACCCTGGACCTACCACGATGAAAACGACAACCTCGTCGGCTACGACGTCGAGGTCGCCACCGAGATCGCGAAGAAGCTGGGCGTTGAGCCGCAGTTTGTCGAGGGCGAGTGGGACGGCCTGCTGGCCGGCCTGGACGCGGGCCGCTATGACATCATGGTCAACGGCGTGGACATAACCCCCGAACGCGCCGAAAAATACGACTTCTCGACGCCCTACGCCTTCAACCGCACCGCCGTCATCACCAAGGCCGACGATGACAGCATCAACACGCTGGAGGACCTGAAGGGCAAAAAGACCGCAAACACGATCTCCAGCACCTACGCCGAGCTGGCCGAGCAGTACGGCGCGACGGTGACGGGCGTTGACGACCTGAACCAGACGTTTGAGCTGCTGCTGAGCGGGCGCATCGACGCGACGCTGAACGCCGAGATGACCTTCTACGATTACACGAAGGAGCACCCCGACGCGAATGTGAAGATCGCCGTGCTGACCGACGATGCGAACCAGATCGCCATCCCGATGCGCAAGGGCGACGAGACTGCCACCCTGCGCACGGCCATTGATGCCGCCATTGACGAGCTGCGCGCCGACGGCACGCTGAAGGCATTGAGCGAAAAATACTTTGGCCGCGATATTTCTACGGAAGAATAACCTTTGTAAAAAACATAGAAGGGGCTGCTGCACACGCAACAGCCCCTTTTGGTTTTGGGGAAATTATACCTTGCGAAGGATGCCGTCGGTCAAATCGACGCTGTCGCCTTCCTCCATTCCGCCGCGGCGCAGCGCTTCGTCGGGGTAGGGGAGCACGCGCCGCGTGCCGTCAGCACCTTCCAGCACTACGTCAACCAGAATCGGCTGGTCGGCGGGCGGCTCCTCGCAGCCGTACATCTGTTCCTCGATGCGGAAAATTTTGTATTTCATGCAGCTTCACGCTCTTTCCGGGGCGGTGGGTCCTGTCTCCACGGCCTCGATCTCTTTGATCAACATCTCATGGCCCTGCAAAAGGTGGGTGCGCGGGCTCTGGCAGTGGGGGCAGGTGCGGCCAAACTGCACGGTGGGGTACTGTTGGCCGCAGTCCTCGCACACGGTCACGGCGGGGATGGTCTCCACGGTCAGCACCGCGCCGGGCAAAAGCTCCGATTTCGCCGCCGCCCACTTCCAGCAGTCCTGCAGGTAGCTCTCCACCACGCCGGAGACCTCGCCCAGCTGCAGCGTCACGCGCCGGATGCGCGTCACGTCGTTCTGCCGGGCCACGTCCTCCACCGTGCGGATGATGTGGAATACAATGCCAAGCTCGTGCATTACTTCTCCTTCTTGGCAAAGCGGAGCTTGATCTCGCGCTTCGCCATGTAGGGCAGAATGGCCTTGAACTTGTCCTCGCTCCTGACCATCTTGCTGCACTCGGGCAGGTCGCGGTGCAGGCGGATGGCATCAAACTCGCACTTTGTCGTGCAGACGCCGCAGCCAATGCACTTGTTCGGGTCCACAACGCTGGCACCGCAGCCCAGACAGCGCGCCGTCTCGATTTTGACCTGATCCTCGGTCAGCGTCAGGTGCGCGTCGCGGAAGGAACGGTGCGCGTCAATGCCCGCATCCAGTGCGGCGGACTGGCGCGGTGCGCGGTCATACTCGCCCAGCGCCAGATTCGACTTGTCCAGCTCGTGGAAGTCGCGGCGGTTGCGGCCAATCGTCAGGCTTGTGTTGGGCTGCACAAAGCGGTGGATGGAAATTGCCCCCTGCTTGCCCGCAGCAATCGCGTCAATGGCAAACCGCGGCCCGGTGCAGACGTCGCCGCCGACGAAAATGTCCGGCTGGGCGGTCTGGTAGGTCAGCGCGTCGGCCACAGCGCCCTGGCCGCGGCCCAGCTGCACGGCCTCGCCGTTCAGCAAATCGCCCCACTCGATGCACTGGCCGATGCTTAAAACAACGTTGTCGCACGGCAGGGTGATGGTATCGTTTTCATCGTAGGTGGGCGCAAAACGGCCCTCCGCGTTGTAAAGGCCGGTGCACTTTTTCAGCACGACGGCGGTCACATGCCCGTTCTCGGAGAGGAACTCCTTCGGGCCGTAGCCGCAGGTGATTTTGATGCCCTCCTCCTCGGCCTCGGCGATTTCCTCCGGCGAGGCCGGCATCTTGTCCCGCGGCTCCAGACAGACCATCGTCACGCCGTCGGAACCGCAGCGCAGAGACACGCGCGCCGCGTCAATGGCAACGTTGCCGCCGCCGATGACGACGGTCTTTCCGGTTATTTTGCGGCTCTCGTCACCGCCGAAGGTGCGCAGCAGATGGACGGCGGTCTCGATGCCCGCAGCGTCCTCGCCGGGCACACCGGCCCGGCGCCCGCCCTGGCAGCCGATGGCGATATAGAACGCCCGGTAGCCCTGTCGGCGCAGCTCGGCCAGCGTGACGTCTTTGCCGACCTCGACACCGCAGCGGATGTCAACGCCCAGCTCCCGCAGAATGTCGATCTCGGCGTCAATGACGTTTTTCTCGAGCTTGAACGAAGGGATGCCGTAGCGCAGCATGCCGCCGGGACGCTCGTTTTTCTCAAACACGGTGGGCTTGTAGCCCTGCACTGCCAGAAAATAGGCGCAGGACAGGCCCGCGGGGCCGCCGCCGATGATGGCGATCTTCTGCGGCCACGGGCCCTGCAGCGACGGCTGGACAACGTCGGGCACGTAGCGGTGCGCGGCGTTCAGGTCCTGCTCGGCAATGAACTTCTTGACGGCGTCGATGGCCACGGCCTGATCCACGGTGCCGCGGGTGCAGGCGTCCTCGCACCGGCGGTTGCAGACGCGCCCGCAGACGGCGGGGAAGGGGTTCTCCTTTTTAATAAGCGCCAGCGCGTCGCGGTAGCGGCCCTGCGCGGCCATTTTCAGGTAGCCCTGCACGGCAATGTGCGCGGGGCAGGCCGTCTTGCAGGGGGCCGTGCCGGTGTCATAGCAGTTGATGCGGTTCTTGTCGCGGTAGTCGATGGCCCACTTGTCGGGGCCCCACTTCACGGCGTCGGGCAGCTCCTGCTTCGGGTAGGTGATGGGGCCGTCCTTCGTGCAGAGCTTCTGGCCCAGCTTGACCGCGCCCGCGGGGCAGTACTCCACACAGCGCCCGCAGGCCACGCAGCTCTCCGGCTCGACACGCGCCACGTAGGCCGAGCGGCTCATGTTCGGCGTGTTGAACAGCTGGCTTGTGCGCAGCGCATTGCAGACGTTGACGTTGCAGTTGCAGATGGCAAAAATCTTATTCTCGCCGTCGATGTTCGTGATTTGGTGCACAAAGCCGTTGTCCTCGGCCTTCTGCAGGATCTGCATGACCTCATCGTAAGTCACGTAATGCCCCTTGTTGGTCTCGACGAGGTAGTCGGCCATATCGCCCACGCCGATGCACCAGTCGTCGGGGTCGTCGCCGCAGCCCTCGCCCATGGCAGCGCGGGACATACGGCAGCTGCACGGACCGGCGGCATACTTGCCGTCGTACTTTTTCAGCCAGTGCGAGATGTGCTCAATGTCGGCGGATCGGTTCTCGGTCTCGATGGCTTTTTCCACCGGGATGACGTGCATACCGATGCCTGCGCCGCCCGAGGGCACCATGGCGGTGATGTGCTCCAGCGGCAAAAACGTCATCCGCTCAAAGAAGGCTGTCACCTCGGGGTGGTCGGCAATCTGCTGCTTGTTCATGTTGAAGAACTCTGCGCTGCCGGGCACGAACATCGGCAGGATGTACTGCTTTTCGCGGCGGGGATTCTCCCAGTTGTACTCCAGCAGACCGACGACGGCCATCTGCTGCAAAAGAGGCTCCAGCTCCCCGGCAGGCTTGCCCGTGGCTTTGACCAGCTCGGGCAGGGTCATGGGCTTGCGGACCTTCATTTTTAAGGCAACGTCCGCCATCTCGTCGGTCACGATGGACGCCAGGCCCCAGTATTCGGGGTCATCCTTCGTCAGAATGCCCTTTTTGGCTGGGAGGCGGTCCGTGATCATCTGGCCCAGCCTGGCAATTTTCTCGCGGTACGGCTCGTCCCTCGGAATCTCGAAGGGCAGCCTGCTCTCATCCAGCGGGAACGCAGTGGGTTTGCTCATGGTGTGCTCCTTTTTTGTGCCGTTGCTCCGTTTTTTGCACAGTAGGGGCCGGGCATGCCCGGCCCGGTTGTAAATGGCGGACGGGCGATTGCGGCAAGGCCGCGGGCCGCACATGTGCGGCCCCTACAACGCGGCTGGATTATTTACGCCTGCCACGCCCTGACCTGCTCTTTTAGCCAATCGGCCCATTCGTCAATGCCCTCGCCCGTCCGGGCGCAGATCGGGATGACCCTTGCGTTCGGGTTGCGCAGGGCCACATACTCGCGGCATTTGTCCATGTCAAAGTCAAAATACGGCAGCACGTCGATCTTGTTGACAAGAACGACGTCGCAGACCTGGAACATCAGCGGATATTTCAGCGGCTTGTCGTGACCCTCGGGGACCGACAAAATCATCGCGTTCTTCACCGCGCCGGTGTCGAACTCGGCAGGGCAGACAAGGTTGCCGATGTTTTCCAGAATCACCAAATCGAGACCCCCGGTGCCCAGCCCGGCCAGTCCCTGCCGGGTCATCTCGGCGTCCAGATGGCACATACCGCCGGTGTGCAGCTGAATGGCCTTGGCGCCGGTCTCGGCAATGGCGCGGGCGTCCACGTCGGAGTCGATGTCGGCCTCCATAACGCCGATGCGCAGCTGATCCTTCAGCCCCTCCACGGTGCGCAGCAGGGTGGTGGTCTTGCCGCTGCCGGGGGAGGACATCAGATTCAGCAGAAAGGTCCCCTGGCCCTTCAGCTGTTGGCGGACCCGGTCCGCCTCCCGGTCATTATCGGCGAAAACGCTTTCCTTTACCTGGATGATCTTGTATTGGTCCATAAGAGCACCTCATTTCTGTGGATTTTTCAGCAGTATAGCATATTCATCATGAATATGCAAATGTTCCGACAGAAAATGTGGAAATTTACCAAAAAAGGTTTGCCTTACCCACCGGTTTGGGGGTATAATGGAGGGAGACGAAGGAGGCAGATAGCATGATCTCGACAAAAGGGCGGTATTCCATCCGGATCCTTTTGGACCTGGCGGAGCATCGCAACGGCGGTTACATCCCCATGAAGGAGGTCGCTGCAAGGCAGGACATCTCGCTGAAATATATTGAGAAGCTGATGCCTGCCCTGAAGGCCGCCGGTTTCATTGAGAGCGTTCACGGCATCGGGGGTGGGTATCGCCTGGCCCGGGAGCCGGAGACGTACACCCTGTGGGACATTCTGCTGCGGTCCGAGGGCGATCTGGCCCCGGTGAGCTGCCTGAAGGACGGGGCCGGCGCCTGTGCCCGGGCGGCCGACTGCCGGACGCTGCCGGTGTGGGAGGGGTATTACCGGGTGACCCGGGAATACTTCTCCGGCGTGACCCTGGCAGACCTGATGTCCCTGCCCCAGGGGGACAACTACGTCATCTGAACCTGCGCCGCCCGGCCCGGGACTGCCCATCCCCGGCCGGGCGGCGCAGTTTTCCCGGTTCCGACAAAAAAAGCGGTTGCAAAACCGCCGGGAGTCTGTTATAATCAGCAGGTAACGGTTCGCAGGGTTAGTACATCGGTAGTACATCGGCTTCCCAAGCCGAGGAGGCGGGTTCGATTCCCGTACCCTGCTCCAAAAAGAAATCACCATCCTTGAGGGATGGTGATTTCTTTTTGTGACATTGGTTTTGCCGCTCCCGGATCAGTAGTATATCCGGCGGCTGCCGGAGACGGTCTCCCGGGTGCAGTAGTCGATCCAGGCCACGGCGGCGGAGAGGTCCCGGTCCCGGATGTGGCGGCACAGGCGGACGCTGGTCTCATAGAGCATGGAAACGCCGTTGAGGGCGCAGAACCGCTCCCACAGCACCAACACCGAGGAATAGAAGGACCGGAAGATCAGAGGCAGCAGGGTGTTGCCCGACTGCATGGCCAGCTCATGCTGGAAGGCAAAGGCCGCCTCCGCCGCATGGCGGTTGTCCCCGGCCTCCCGGATGGTCTCCGCCGCCCGGAACAGGGCGGCGATGTCCTCCTCCGAGGCGCAGGCGATGATCCCCGCCGCCGCCAGCTTGTCCAGGGCGTCCCGGATCTCCAGAATGGAGCGGATCTCCTCGTTGCGCAGGCGGCCCCGGTTATAGGTCATGATGGATTTCAGGGTGTCCAGGGTCCCGGCCCGGCGATAGTCCGTGACGAAGGTGCCCACCCGGGGCCGGACCTCTAAAAACCCCCGGCGCTCCAGCTCCGCCACGCCGCTGTTGACCACCGCCCGGCTGACGCCCATGGACTGGGCCAGCTGGCGCTCCGGCGGCAGCTGCTGCCCCACCGGCAGCTCCCCGGAAAGGATCATGGCCTCGATGTGGGTGATGAACAGGTCCTTCAGCGATGGGGACACCAGCTTTTCAAACTCCATACGCGCTTCCTCCTCTGGCTGTGGTATGGCCACATACCACAGCCGATTTCGGTTCCATTATACCCGCTTTTTCTGGCTTTTTCAACACTTTTTTCCGTGTGACAGTTGACTTTTTAAGGAAACCTGTGCTATATTGGCGGCATGGCCGATGGTCCGGGCTTCTCTGGCTGGACCAGGCGGCTGAGCTTAGGAGACAGAAAATTTTTTAGGAGGAATGGACATGTTATTCCAGATCTATGGCGAGACCGCCCTGTACCAGCTGCTGGGCTTTGTGCTGGTGTTTACCGGGCTGGTGCTGGCCAACGAGTTCGCCCGCCGCACCAAGACCGGCGGCATCATCTGCTTTCTGGTGCTGCCCGCCGTGCTGACGGTGTATTTCGTCGCCATTGCCATCGGCGCACACGCCGGGGCGGAATGGGCCCTGAACAACCAGACCTATAGCAACATGAACAGCTGGTTCCACTATGCCAAGCTGTACGCCGCCACCGCCGGGTGCATCGGCTTCATGATGCTCAAGTACAAGTGGAGCATCGGCAAGACGGAGTGGTTCAAGGTGTTCCCCTTCGCCATTGTGGCCATCAATATTCTCATCGCCGTGGCCAGCGACTTCGAGTCCGGCATCCGGGGCGCCATGGCCCTGAAGGAGTTCGGCGACCGCTGGTGGCTGTCCTCCGAGAACGTGTGGCTGTACGGCGGCTGGTGGAACTGGGTCAACGGCATTGCCGGTATCGTCAACATCTTCTGCATGACCGCCTGGTGGGGTATCTATTCCTCCAAGGATCAGAAGGACATGCTGTGGCCCGACATGACCTGGTGCTATATCCTGGCCTATGACCTGTGGAACTTCGAGTATACCTACAACTGCCTGCCCACTCACTCCTGGTACTGCGGCCTGGCCCTGCTGCTGGCCCCCACCTTTGCCAACCACTTCTGGAACAAGGGCGGCTGGATCCAGAACCGGGCCAACACCCTGGCCCTGTGGTGCATGTTTGCCCAGGTGTTCCCCCTGTTCCAGGACAACAGCGTGTTCAGCACCATCACCTCCGTCTATGCCGACGGCTTCATGGATCCCGCCATCCGGCCCACGGCGGCCAATCCCACGGCCCAGGGCGTGATCTCCATCGTGGCGCTGGTGGTGAACGTGGTGATCCTGGCCAGCATCATCAAGCGGGCCAAGGCACAGAAGAAGAACCCCTACAAGCAGGAGATCTTCACCGATCAGAGAGACTTCCGGGAGGCCATGGAGAGAGCCTGAAGATGAATCCGGCTGTTGGGACCCTCTTTCAGCCGAAGATTTATACGAGAAAAGCACGGCTTGCGCCGTGCTTTTCTTGATACTGTCAAAAATGGGCTTCGCCCATTTTTGACAAAAGGCTTGCAGTCTGCGAGGCTTTTTTGCCCCGCCCTGCGGAGGGACGGCGGTAGGGTCAGCGGATGGCGGTGACAGTGTAGCCCTTGTCCTCCACGGTGCGGCGCAGGACGTCGTCCTCCACCGGGCCGGTGAGGGTCACCACAGCGGTGCCGGTCTGGTGGCTCACCTGAGCCTCCTGAACCTGGGGCAGAGCCTCCAGGGCGGTGCGAACGGTGGCCTCGCAGTGGGGGCACATCATGCCCTTGATCTCCAGTGTCTTTTCCATAGCTTGTTCCTCCTTGATCTCGTTGTTCAGATGATAGGTTCTCTTATGATCGTGCCGGTTATCCCGGAGCTTGAACAGATTCAGCCGCAGGGCGTTGGACACCACGCAGAAGCTGGAAAGGCTCATGGCTGCCGCGCCGAACATAGGATTCAGGGTCAGGCCCAGGGGGATGAACACCCCGGCGGCCAGGGGTATGCCGATGGCATTGTAGAAAAATGCCCAGAACAGGTTCTCGTGGATGTTCCGCAGGGTGGCCCGGCTGAGCCGGATGGCGGCGGGCACGTCCGGCAGGCTGCTGTTCATCAGCACCACGTCCGCCGCGTCGATGGCCACGTCGGCTCCCGCGCCGATGGCGATGCCGGTGTCGGCCCGGGTCAGGGCTGGTGCATCGTTGATGCCGTCGCCTACCATGGCCACCTTGCCCCGCTGCATCAGGCGGCGGATGGCGGCCTCCTTGCCCTCCGGCAGCACCCCGGCGATGACCTGATCCACCCCGGCCTGGGCCCCGATGGCCCGGGCGGTGTGCTCGTTGTCGCCGGTGAGCATCACCACATGGATACCCATATTCCGCAGCTCCCGGACTGCCTGTGGGCTGTCCTCCTTGATGACATCCGCCACGGCGATGATGCCCAGCAGCCGGTCATCCAGCCCGAAGAACAGGGGCGTTTTCCCCTGCCGGGCCAGCTCCTCCGTCCGGGCCTGCAGCTCCGGGGAAACGGCGGCCTTTTCCGCCGTATAGGCGGCGCTGCCGCCCCACAGGGTCCGGCCCGTCAGCCTGGCTGTCAGCCCGTTGCCGGGCAGAGCCTGGAAATCCGATACCTCCGGGGCTGTCAGGCCCTCCGCTCGGTCCAGTACAGCCCGGGCCAGGGGATGCTCGCTCTTCTGCTCCAGGGCCAGGGCGTTTGTCAGCAGCTCCTGCTCCGTGACGCCCTCCGCCGGAAGGATATCCGTCACCCGGGGCTGACCGCTGGTGATGGTGCCGGTTTTGTCCAGAGCCACGATCTGCACCCGGCCCGTTTCCTCCAGGGAAGCGGCAGTCTTGAACAGGATGCCGTTTTTGGCGCCCAGGCCGCTGCCCACCATAATGGCCACAGGAGTGGCCAGGCCCAGGGCGCAGGGGCAGCTGATGACCAGCACGCTGATGCCGCGGGCCAGTGCAAATGTAAAGGTCTGGCCCAGCAGCAGCCAGATGACAAACGTGGCCGCGGCGATACAGATGACGGTGGGCACGAAGATGCCGGAGACCCTGTCCGCGGTCTTGGCCAGCGGGGCCTTCGTCGCGGCGGCGTCGCGCACCAGGCGGATGACCTGGGACAGCGTCGTGTCCTGGCCGACGCGCTCGGCACGGCAGGTCAGCGCCCCGTTCTGGTTGATGGTCGCGGCGCTGACGGGGGAGCCGGGGAACTTGTCCACCGGCATACTCTCGCCGGCCAGGGCGGCCTCGTTGACTGTGGAGATGCCCTCGGTGACGGTGCCGTCCACGGGGATGCTCTCACCGGGGCGGACTAAAAAGAGGTCGCCGACGTTGACCTCACTGACCGGGACTGTGACCTGCTCGCCGCCGCGCAGGACGCAGGCGGTCTGGGGGGCCAGCTTCATCAGGCTTTTCAGTGCGTCGGTGGTCTTACCCTTGCTGTAGGCTTCCAGCGTTTTGCCGACGGTGATGAGCGTTAAAATCATGGCCGCCGACTCAAAATAGAGGTCGTGGCGGTACTGCATGACCAGGTCGTCGTTGCCGGTGGACAGGCCGATGCAGATCATGACGATGGCGAACACGCCGTAGGCCAGCGACGCGCCAGCGCCGAGGGCGACGAGGGTATCCATGCCGGGCGCGCGGGTCTTGATGCCCTTCCAGCCCGAGAGGAAGAACGCGCGGTTGATCCAGCAGACGGGCAGGGTCAGCACCAGCTGGGTGCCCGCGTACAGGATGGCGTGCCAGCCGCCGCCGTGGAACACACTGCCCAGCGGCAGGCCGATCATGTGGCCCATCGAGACGTACATAAGCGGCACAAGGAAGCAGAGGCTGGCAATCAGGCGCTTTTTGAGCTTGGGAGTCTCGGTGTCCTCGAGCTCGGCGCTTTCGCTCTCGGCGGAGGCGAGGGACGCGCCGTACCCCGCGGCGTCCACGGCGCGGAGGATGCGCCGTGCCGTGGCATCGGGGTCGGCGTCGGGGGCGTAGTCTACCTGCATCGAGTTGGTCAGCAGGCTTACGGCGACGGATGCCACACCCGGCACCGCCGCAACGGCTTTTTCCACATGGCTTGCGCAGGCCGCGCAGCTCATGCCGGTGATTTCGTAGCGTTGCATGGGGATACTCCTTTTTTGGTAGTGCAGAGAAAGCCTTCCCCCCGAGGGGGAAGGTGGCGCGGAGCGCCGGATGAGGGGAGAGCTGACGGATACTGCCCGTGAGCGGGTGGCGTTGGCGGGGTCTGCCCTCATCAGTCACCTTCGGTGACAGCTTCCCCCGAGGGGGAAGCCTTTTATCTTATTAAAACAGATTTTCCGGCAGAACGATGTCGTTTTTCGGGACCTGGGACCAATCGAAGGTGCGGGCCAGGGCCTGGGGCGTTGTAGGCGCGGGGGAGGCTTGCAGGCCGCAGGCAAAGGCCAGCTTGCCGATGATCTCCTCGGGGGTGTATTTCTCCCGCAGGTTCTCGAGACTCTGGTCGCCGTCACGCTTTGAGAGGCGGCGGCCATCGGAGGCCAAAAGCAGCGGCAGATGGTAAAATTTCGGCGGGGTCAGACCCAGCTCCCGGTAAAGCCAGAGCTGGCGCGGTGTGCTGGACAAGAGGTCGCTGCCGCGCACGACCTCATCGACGCCCATCAGCGCGTCGTCCACAACGACGGCCAGCTGGTAGGCAAACACACCGTCGGCCCGCCGCAGGAAAAAATCCCCGCAGTCGCGGGCGAGGTTTTCTTCATAGTGCCCCATGTGGCCGTCCTCAAAGGCGATGACCTCGTCGGGCACCTGCACGCGCCAGGCGGGGGCGCGGGTCTTGGAGCGCTCGGCAATTTCAGCGGGCGTCAGGCCGCGGCAGGTCCCGGCGTAGATGACCTGCCCGTCGCTGCGATGGGGCGCGCTGGCCGCGTGCAGCTGACTGCGGCTGCAAAAGCAGGGATAGACCAGCCCACGGCGGGACAATTCGTCGAAGTACCGCTGATAAATTTCGCTGCGGTCACTCTGGTAGATCGGCGGCGTCGGGCCGTCGGCGGCAAGGCCGAGCCACGCCAAATCGTCCACAATGGCGTCCGCATAGCTGCGGGGGCAGCGCTGGGTGTCCAGATCCTCAATGCGCAGCAGCACCTGCCCGCCCTTGCTTTTGGCGCTCAGCCAGGCCAGCAGGCAGCACATCAGGTTGCCCAGGTGCATCCGCCCGCTGGGGCTGGGCGCGTAGCGTCCCGTGCTCATTCCAGTGTGTAGGTGCCGTCGCCAAGGGCACGCAGATGGACACGGTAGAAGGCGGCCACGGCCTTTGTCATGGCCTCGGCGTCGGTGACGCTGGCCGTCTCGACGGCACTGTGCATCGCGAACTGGGCGCAGCCGATGTCTGCCATCGGGATGGGCAGCGTGTGGCTCTGCAAATTGCCCAGTGTGCTGCCGCCGGCCTCGTCGGCGCGGTTCGTGAACACCTGCACCGGCACGCCGGCCTTCCGGCAGATGGCGCGGAAGATCGCGCCGCTGACGGCGTTCGTCGTGTACTTCTGGCTGGCGTTGTACTTGAGCACCACGCCGCCGCCCAGCCGCACGGGCGCGCAGGGGTCGGACTTCTGCGGGAAGTTCGGGTGGGTCGCGTGGGCGTTGTCGGCGCTCAGCATAAAGCTGTTGGCCATGGCGCGGTGGCTGGCCTGTGCGCTGTGGGGCACGGCTTCAAGGATGCGGTCCAGCACGTCGCGCAGGTAGCTGCTCGCGGCACCCATCCGGCTCGAGGAACCGACCTCCTCGTTGTCGAACATCGCCCAGACCGGGGCGCAGGCGCTGTCGGTCTCCCCGGACGCATCCAGAAAGCCCAGCAGCGTCGTGGCGGCACATTCCAGATCGTCAATGCGCGGGGCCATGAAAAATTCACCGTCGGGGCCGATCTGGGTCGGGGCCTGGCGGGTGACGAGCTGCAGATCGCTGTCCAGAATGTCGGCGGCCTCCACACCGAGGGACTCGGCGACGAGGTCGGTCAGGGTGCGGCTGCCCGCGGGGCCCCACAGCGGCTGCATATCGACCTGCGGGTTGAAGGTGTGGCCCTTGTTGATGTCCCGCTGAAAGTGGATGGCCAGCGACGGGATGACGAGCAGGTCGCGGTCAAGGTACACAAGGTGGCTCTCGATGCCGTCCTCGGTCTTGACGAGGGCGCGCCCGCCGACGGTCAGCGGGCGGTCCAGCCAGGTGGACATGATCATCCCGCCGTAGCCCTCGACGCTCAGGCGGCGGCAGCCGTCGTTTTCAACGGTGTCGGCCTTGATTTTCCACGACGGGGAGTCGCTGTGGCTGGCCACGATGCGCCAGCCGCCGATGGCGTGCTGCGGCACGCGCCACGCCACAACGGACGAGCCGTTGCGGGTCGTGTAGTAGCCCTTGCCCGGCTCAAGGTTCCAGTAGTCGGCCTCCTCCAGCCGGGTGAAGCCGGCTGCGCACAGCCAGCTTTCGGCGGTGGCAGCGGCGTGGAACGGGGTGACGGACTCCTGCAGAAACTCTACTAAATCATCGTACATAAGTTGTTTTCTCCTCTTGGGTGATTTTCCGCACATTTGGCGGTGGATATTGTAGGGCGGGGTGACCCCACCCCGCCGCGGCGGCCTGAGGTCAGGCTGCCCTACCTTATAATCATACACAACTATATTACCGCAAACATTCCCAAGAAACAAGTTGCAAACGCGGGGAAAATACCCTATACTTAGTATATTCAAATAGGCACTTTTGACAAGTACGCACTTTTTAGAAACCGCTACCCAAAAGGAGAGTGTGAGCAATGCACCCGAACGAACACTGTAACTGCCGCTATGCGGATGTGGGCTGTGACAGGATGGAGCAGGTCATGGACCAGATCAGCGGCAAGTGGAAGATGCGCATTTTATTCATGGTGGGCGCACACGGCACGCTGCGCTACGGTGAGCTGCGCAAGCTGCTGGACGGCGTGACCCACAAGATGCTGTCGAACCAGTTGAAGGAGCTGGCCGCGGACGGGCTGGTGCAGCGCATCGACTATAACGAGATCCCGCCCCGGGTCGAGTACCGCCTGACCGAAAACGGTGAGGCGCTGATGCCGATTTTTGACGACATTCAAAACTATATCCGCCGCCAGAGCTGCGGCGACTGCTGCAAGCAGGAAACACGCCACACCTGCTGTGAATAATATAAGGTAGGATTGGGGGCGTTGGTATGCGTAGGTTAGCGATTCTCTTAGCGGGGGCCGCCCTGCTGGCCGGGTGCGCAGCCCCGGCGGTGCCGGAGGCGGCGTCCGCGGTGCAGGCGGTATCGTCCGAAGCGGGCACCGGGCACGCAGGCAGCCGGACCGAGCAGCTTGCCGTGCTGGATGGGCTGGTGGATTTCGGCGCGGACACGGCAGGCTGCAGCCTGAAAACGGCCCGGGCCGCGGCGGTGCTGGTGGAGTACCTGAGCGCGTCGGAGTTTGAGGATGGTACAGCGGATACCTGGCGGGCCGGGCTGAGCGGCGACGCGCAGGAGCGGCTGGCGCTGAACTGGCCGGGCATCCTGGCCGAAGCACAGGCGATTTGTGCCGACCCCGCGGCCTGTGCCGATGAGCTGGCGTCCGCGGGCGTGGAGACGGATTTCCCCGGTATGGAGCTGGGCGGTGTGCCGGATAAGCTGACGGCGCTGGACGCAGTGCTGTGCGCACAGGGGCAGCCATAACAAAAAAGACAGCAGGTACGCGATTTTTGCGTGCCTGCTGTTTTTTCGACAGCGGAAAACAGTTGTCCCTAAAATAAAACGGCGTTCGGTCTTATAATGCGGCAGGATTCGACAAACGGTTATGGTAAGATGAGGGTGTTCCGAGAAACGGACACCACAAATGATACAAAATGAAAGGCCTACAAGCTATGAAAAAACAAAGTCTGAACGCACTCGCTGCCTCCTACCGCGCTGACCTGCTCTACTACATTGAGCGTGCCAAGCTGGGCAAATGCCCGCCCCACTGGCAGGCCTACTGCTTTGGGGAAATCGCTGCGGCCAAGGGCACGGATGCCTACCCTGAGGACGGCGACGCACTGCTGGACGAGCTGCACCGGCTGGTGGACACCGTGCCCCAGATCACGAACCGCGAGGAAAGCGCGGCGGAGATCGCCGCCTACCGCGGGCAGATGCTCTTTTACTTTGACCGCGACTACTACACGCTGGCCGAGCTGGTGCGCCTGCCGGACCGGAAAAAGTACGGCGCCTGCGTTTACATTGACGCCGACGGCAGCAGGCAGGACCGCCCGGGCTATGCCAATGACATAGCGCTGCAGGTGGACGAATGGCGCAGGGAGAACGGCATCCCGTTTGACAAGTCGACCATCGCCGCCAGCCCCAGCGAGGTAGACGGCGGCGAGTTTGACACGATGGACGAGGCACTGCGGTACCTGTACACCTGCCTGAATTTCCCGGACAGCGTATTATGCTGAAAAAATCCCGCCGGAAAAGGGCATCCGACGGGATTTTTTGTGCGGTATAGCGGAGAACGGCGGCGGGGTGGGGGCACCCCGCCCTACGCATGGCCCGGAAGGGGGAGGCAGGGCGGACGGCAACGGGCGGATATGGAATCCGCCCCTACGGTGTAGGGGTCGATGCTTGCATCGCCCCGGGAAGCTGGCGGCCTTACAGCTCGTACAGCTCGGTGTATTTCTTCTTTAAATAATCGGTGAAGTGGTGCGGGTCGAACTTGCCGCCGCAGAGGCTCTCGACGAGCCAGGCGGGTTCCTTCATGCTGCCCCACTGCCAGACGCGCTCCTTTAAGGCGGCCTTCAGCGGCTCCACGTCGCCGTTGGCCCACTGGGCGTCAAAGTCGTTTGTTTTGCGCAGGTCGTCGAGGGCCTGTGCGCCGTAGGCACTGCCGAGGGCATAGCTCGGGAAATAGCCGATGTCGCCCATGGACCAGTGGATGTCCTGCAAACAGCCGTGGGCATCGTCGGGTACATCGACGCCGAGGTACTCTTTATACTTGGCGTTCCAGGCGGCGGGCAGGTCGGCCACGGCCAGTGTGCCCTGCATCAGGGCTTTTTCCAGCTCATAGCGCACCATGATATGCAGGGCGTAGGTCAGCTCGTCGGCCTCGGTGCGGATCAGGCCCGGTTCGGCGCGGTTGACGGCGCGCCAGATCTCCTCGGCGGAGACGTCGGCCAGCTGCGCGGGGAACAGCTCCTTCAGCGTCGGGTACAGGTAGTGGACAAAGGCGCGGGAACGGCCCACCAGGTTCTCAAACAGGCGGGACTGGCTCTCGTGAATGCCCATCGTCGCGCCGTGGGTGACGACGGTGTAGTCGTAGTCGGGGTTGATGTTCAGCTCATACAGCGCGTGGCCGCCCTCGTGGGCGACGCTGTAGAGGTTCGAGAAGATGTCCCGGGGCATATAGTGGGTCGTGATGCGCACATCGCCGCGCCAGAACTCGGTGGTGAAGGGGTGCTCGCTCTCGGCCAGATAACAGTGGGCCGGGTCAAGGCCCCACAGCTCCATGATCTTTTTGCTGACCCGGCGCTGGGCGTCGATGGGCCAATCCTGGTCAAGGAAGTCGGTGCGCACGGCCTTGCCGCGGGTCTGGATGTCCGCCAGCAGCGGGACGATGGTTTCGCGCAGCGTCGCGAAAAATTCGTCGCACTGGGCAATGGTCAGGCCCTTCTCGTAGCGGTCCAGCAGGACCTCATAGGGGTCGCGGTCCGGTGCAAAATACCGGGCCTGGGCGCGGCGGGCGGCGATGAGCTTTTCAAGATACGGCGCGAACAGGCTGAAATCGTTCGTGCGCTTGGCCTTGGTCCAGGCGGGCACGCTCTGGCTGCACAGCTTGGTGAAGGCGGCGTACTCGTCGGCGGGGATCCGGGCGATCTCGTCGTACTGGCGCTGCAAATTGCGGACCTCGGCGCGCTCCTGCTCGGTCTCGGCGTCGGCAGCGGCCTCCTTCAAAAGGGCGGCGGTGCCGTCGTTGACCAGCAGGTCAAAGCTGGCGCGGCTCAAAACCTCGGTGGCCTCGGCGCGGCCATCGGCGCTGCCCTCGGGCGCGACGGTCTCGGCGTCAAAGTCGATGACGGTCATGGCATACAGGTAGGCGTACAGCTGCTTTTCCAGCGCACGCAGGCGGATGATGGAAGGCTTCATGGTGGTGACCTCGTTTCATAGTGATGCTTTCCCCCTTGGGGGAAGGTGGCCGAAGGCCGGATGAGGGGCAGGTCTGCGGGGGCAGCCCATGAACAGGCTGCGGCGGAAGGCTGGCCCTCATCAGTCCGCTTTGCGGACAGCTTCCCCCCGATGGGGAAGCCCTTATAAGCATCATACCACACCTCGCGCACTTTTTCCATTGCCAACCGGGCAAAAGTGTGGTATTGTGGATATACTACTACAAAAAGGAGGTCGCCTGCCATGTCGGAGCAGCCGCTTGTCAGTATTATCGTGCCGATTTATAACGCCCAGGATCATATCGCCCGCTGTGTGGAGAGTATCCGCCGCCAGACCTACCGGAACCTTGAAATTCTGCTGCTGAACGACGGCAGCCAGGACGTCAGCCTGGAGGTCTGCAAGATGTATGCCAACGTCGATCCGCGCATCGTGCTCATCGACAAGGCCAACAGCGGCGTGGCCGCGACCCGCAACATGGGCCTGCGGGAGGCCAAGGGCAAGTATCTGCAGTTCGTCGATGCCGACGACACGATCCAGCCCTACGCCACGGAGCTGCTGGTGCAGCGGGCCGAGGAGAGCGGCGCAGATTTGGTCATTGCGCACTACAACCGCATTACGCCGCCCCGCCCCCGTGCCGAGGATGACCCCCGCCCCGAGCGGCCCACCAAGGTGCAGACCTACGGCTTCCTGATGGAGGGCCCGATGACGAAGGAGGAATTCGCCGCGGGCCTGATGCAGGAACCGGCCAGCTTTTACTACGGTGTGATGTGGAATAAGCTCTACCGCGCCGACATTGTCCGCGCACACGATGACATTATATGCGCCGAGGACATGGACTGGTCGGAGGACCTGTATTTCAATTTGAGCTATATCCGCTATGCGGAGAAGTTCTACGCGCTGTCGACGCCGATCTACAACTATTTCAACACGCCCGGCAGCGCGGTGCACACGGCGCTGAACCCGGTGAACGTTGTGGCGACCCGTGCGACCCTGTTTGCATATTATAAGGAGCTGTATGAGCATCTGGGCCTGTATGAGGAGTATAAGCCGCAGATCTACAAGTATCTGGTGGCGGTGGCAGAGGCGTGAGCGCGGCGAATAGTACGCGGTAGGGGCCGGGCAAACGATGGAAAACGGGCAATAAAAATAGCGTAGGGGAGGGTTTTTAACCCTCCCCTACGTATATTCTGTTTTACACCCAATGCCCGAAGCGGTAGACCGGCTTCGTCGGCTCGGGGGGACGCAGGTCGTCACCAAGATAGATGTCGATGGCGTTGCGCTGCATGCGGCGGGCGACCTTGTCAGGCAGATGGGCAAAGCCCTCGGCCAGGTTGGGCGGGCGCTTGACCGGGTGGTGGCAGTCGCTGCACAGAATGTGCACAAGATTCCACTCGATCAGCTTGTGCAGCCACTTGGCGGTGTGTCCGTCCCGGATCAGGCCGGTGGCGTTGATCTGCGCCAAACACCCGTCGCAGACCCAGTTGTAGAGCAGCGTCGGGTCCTCGGTCACAAAGGGATAGCGCTCCACGTGGGCCAGAATCGGCGTGTACCCCTGCGCACGGATGGCGTAGAGTGTCTCGTCGATGCCCGGCGGGTGCATCGTGGTGGGGAACTCGATCAAAATATAGTTGCTCCCCGCAAAGGCCAGTTGGCGCAGGTCAAGGCTGGGCAGCGCGGGGGAGTAAAACACCTCGGCGCCCATCTTACCGGCCAGCCGCAGGCCCTCGGCCCTGCAGGCCGCGGACACCTGCAGGAACGCTGCCTTGCGCCGCGCGGTAAACTGCTCCACGGAAATGCGCTCATAATGGAAGTGCGGCGTGAACACAATGCCCACCGCACCATCCTGTAATTCCTTGCGAATGAGCGACATTGACATATCCAGATCTTTGGCACCGTCATCAATGCCGGGCAGGATGTGACAGTGCAGCTCTACAAGGGCATTACTCATGCATCGTTTCCCTGTTTATTGTCGTTATAATAGCTGTAGGAGTAAGCGTAGGAGTAGCCGTCGCGGCGGCCGCTCTGCTTGCCGTTGTAGCCGTTCATGACAACACCCAGGATGTGGGCGTTGACGGCCTCCAGGTTCTTTTTGCTGAGCTGGGCACTCTGGATGGTGGTGACACCGGGGCGCACGACCAGCAGCACGCCGTCTGCCATGCGGCAGAGGACCGCAGCGTCGGTGACGAGGCTGACGGGCGGGGTATCCACGATAACATAGTCGAATGCCTTCTGCAGGGAGGTAAAGATTTTCTCGGCCATGGGGGCGGAGAGCAGCTCGGTGGGGTTCGGCGGGATCGTACCGGCCGTCAGGACCGTGATGCCGAAATCCTTGACGCGGACAAGCGCCGCGGCCAGCGCGCCTTCATCCTTGGAGGTGATGACGTTCGTCAGACCGGCATGGTTGCGCGGAATGCGCAGATAGCGGGAGATCGTCGCCTTGCGCAGGTCACAGTCCACAAGGACAACGCGCTTGCCGGAGGCTGCAATCGTCATGGCCAAGTTGACGGCCACGTTGGTCTTGCCTTCTTCGGGAACGGAGGAGGTGATCAGGATGGTCTTGCAGTTGCCGGCAGAGGAAAGAAATTCCAGGTTGGTACGCAGAGATTTGTAGGCTTCCACAAACTGGAACGGGGCGTCGCTGCCGACGGTAAACAGCTTGCGACGGCTGGTGTTTTTGCTTGCCTTGCTCATTTCTTTTTACCTCCCTGATTTTCCGGAATGACGCCCACGACGGCGAGGTCAAGATACTTGGCAATGTCGTCCTCGGTATGGATCTTGTTGTCCAGCAGGACGGCCAGCAGGATGATGCCGACGCTGATGACCAGACCCAGCACGCCGCCCAGCATGGTATTGCGGCCCACGTTGGGGGAGACAGGCGTCGGATTGACGGCGGCGCTGGAGATGACCTTGACGGAACCGGCTTCGACGGACTCGAGGATGACGTCGGGGGAGATTACAGTGATCTGCTCGCAGACCTGACGCGCCCACTCGGGGTTGTCGCTCTTGACTGTGACCTTCATGACCTGAGTGTCATCCACGGCGCTGACTGTGACGCGGCTTGCCAGCTGCTGATAGGTCAGGGACAGACCCAGGTTATCAATGACCTGCTGCAGCACGGTGTCGCTCTTGATGATGATGCTGTAGGTGGAAACCAGCTTGGTGGCGGAGTTGATCTGGTCGCTGGTGACGTTGGAGGTGATGTCCTGACGGGTGTTGACGATCATCAGGGCGGAAGCCTCGTATTGCGGGGTGATAAGGAACTTGGAGACACCGAACCCGGCAGCGGCCAGGATCACGGTGGCGAGAATGACGGCCAGCAGGTGCTGCCGGACGGCGTTCAGGACCTCCAAGAGATCAATCGTTTCGTAACCTTCGTTTTCCATGTGTGGGTCCTCCTGTTAAATGTTCTGACGGCGTTTCATGCGGCTTCTGGCAGTGGCGGTCAGGGCCAGAAGGATCACGGCGACTGCGCCGTAGATGAGGGCGAACAGGCCGAAGCGGCCAAAGAGATTCTGCACATAGGTGACGATCAGCTGCTTGACCGAAGCTGGATTGATGCTCAGCGCCTCCATGTGGATCGCAGGGAAAATAATGGTGGCGGCCAGCGCACAGAGCGCCGCAGCCGCGGTGAAAGCGAACGTCAGGCAGCGCACGCCGTAGCGGGAGCTGCCGGCTAAGCGCAGCATCACAAAGAGGCTGACTGCGCAGAGCACCGCCATGATGGCGACGGCCACCGGCACAACGCGGCTGCACTTTTCAATAAAAGTGTACAGCTGGCTAGCCAGGGGTACCGTGACATAGTTGGCGTAGTCCAGACGGCAGGCGTCGGCGACGACGACGGCGGATTCCACGTCGGATGTGATCTCGACGCCGCGGCTGTTCAAATCGTTGATCAGGTTGTCGTACGTCGTATTCAGAATCGCGTTGCGGGTGTCAATAGCGGTGTCGCCCTGGTACAGACGGGTGATGGAATCCGCCATATCCGCCGTGATCTGGTCGCGGGAGAGGGCGGCAGTCATCACGTCGGCGGAGAAGCCGGACGATGCGCCGTAGCTGATGAAGTTGTCATACAGATAGCTGTAGGCGGCCTCACTGAAATCACTGCGGTTGACCTGCTCCTTCATGTAGGAGGCGCTGCAGATCGTTGTCATCAGGACAAGGCAGAGCGCCAGCAGTGCCAGCAGCAGACTGGACAGCCAGCTTAAAACCGTGGCCCACACAACGCTGCCCTTGCGGCGGGGGTGCGGAGCTTGTTTTTGTGCCATACATACACCCCCTTAGCTGTTGGCGTCCAGCACGGGGCCGGACACGTATTTGGCATAGACGAAGAAACGGTTCGGCGTGAAGCCGAGCGCATCGAAGGGATAGCAGGTGTACAGGATCAGATTCTCGTCGGTGCGGGTGAAGTCGTAGGCGGTCTCGTCCTGATAGTCGAGGATCTCGGTGCCGGTGACCTCATAGGTGTAGACGCCGTAGTGGGTCGTGATCGTGACCGTCGCGCCGGCCTCAGCGTGCTGCAGGTCATTGAAGAAGGTGTTGTTGTGCCCGGCCAGCAGGATGGTCTTGCCCTCGCCGGGAATGCCGACGCGGGCGTCGTCCTTGTAGGTGCCGACGCCGGCGTTCAAAATTTTGTTCGTGTCGCCGTAGTAGACCGGGGCGTCCACGTTGGTGCCGGAGATCGTGATCGTCGCGTAGCGGTCCCCCTCGGACGGGTAGGTGACGGAGCTCAGCGGCAGCCTGTCCGGCTGGGCGTCCGGCTCATCCACCGTACCGCCGTTGATGACGGTGGCAGCATTGTCCAGCAGATCTCTGGGCTGTGCGACCTCCGTTGTGCTGAAGAACCAGCCCAGCAGGGCCTGGTACGGGGCCAGTACGGTGTGGCCCACGATAAAGACCAGCGCGGTGCTGACCAGAACAAAGGCCAGCGGGACCACTGCATAAGCCAGTGGACTGCGGCGCAGAAAAGAGTGCTTCTTGCTTGCCTGCATGGTGATATGCTTTCCCTCCTGATATGGTTGATAATTACGGCATCCTATATTACAAACTATTTTCTATATAAAAGGAAGGTCTAAAACAAGAATAAATTGACCAATTCCGTATAAACAACGAAAAACGGGCAGAGCCAGAGGTTCTGCCCGCTGCCGGTCAAAAACCGGACTTATGCAGCTGGATTTACAGTGCACGTTCCTTGCGGACGGCCATGCCGAGCACGCCGGCAACAGCCAGAGCAGCAACAGCAAAGACAACGGCGGTGTTATCGCCGGTGGCCTTGATGACAGCGCTGGAAGAAGCGGTGATGGGGTTCGCAGCGGAAGAAACGGTCTTGACGCTGGAAGCGGCAGCACTGTTCTTGGCAGCATTGCTGACAGCAGCGCTGGTGTTGGTGTTGTTGTCGGTGGTGATAGGAACCTCCTTAGCAACGACAGCACCGGTATCCTTTGCGTTGTTAGCAGTGACATCGGCGAAGACAACAATCTTGGAAGAATCGCTGGTGTCGATGGTCGGTGCAGAGATGGAAACACCGGCGGGCAGCAGGCTGTTCATCGTAGCAACAGCATCATTGGCGGCCTTGGTGGCAACGGCAACATCCGTGGTGCCCTTGATGGTGGCATTGGCGGAAGCGGCGGTAGCCTTCAGATCGTTCATGTTGTTGTAGATGACCTGCAGCTGGGCAGCAGTCAGGCTGTTGACAGTGTTGTCAATCGTGGTGATGCCGTAGCTGGCAGCGAAAGCCTTGATCTCGGCCTTAGCCTTTGCAGCGGTATCAGCATTGCTGAAATCAGCAGCGAAAGCGGAGGTAGCGAAGACGCAAGCCATCACAACGCCCAGCAGAACGGTGACGAACTTCTTACTGTAATCTGAAATTCCAGTGAATATCTGCGAGAAAGATATAAAATGACAAAAATTGTCATAACAGACAAATGAAAAAGACGGAGACGAGTGAAATTTGACAAGACGGGAATCTGACGGGAAAATGTTATAATTAGGATGCACATAGGACAAGGAAAAACGGCAAAAAATGTGCGTTTCTCCCCGCGCGGTTGAAAGCCGCCCGGCAGTGTGATACAATAAAAGCCAAACAGGAAAGTGAGGAGAAGCGGCATGCAGACCTGCAATATTATGGGCGTGAACATCGCCGTCACCGACATGGACAAAACGCTGCGCCTGGTGGAGGACAACTGCGAGGCATGGCGCGGGAAATATATCTGCGTGGCGAACGTCCACACCACCGTGACGGCCCACGACGACCCGACCTATCTGCGGGTGCAGAACGGCGCGGTCATGGCCCTGCCGGACGGCGGGCCGCTGTCCAGATATAGCCGCAAGAAGGGCTTTGCCGATGCTGCCCGCGTGACCGGCCCCGACCTGATGCGCGAGCTTTTGAAGGAGAGCGGAACAAAGCACTACCGGCACTATTTCTACGGCTCCACGCAGGAGACGCTGGACATCCTGCGCGAAAAAATTACGGAAAAGTACCCCGGCGCGGTCATCGCGGGGATGTACTCTCCGCCGTTCCGCCCGCTGACGGCGGACGAGGATGCGGAGATCGTGGAGAAGATCAACGCGGCAAAGCCGGATTTTGTCTGGGTGGGCCTGGGCGCGCCGAAGCAGGAACGCTGGATGGCCGCCCATGAAAACCGCGTGCAGGCGCTGATGCTGGGCGTGGGTGCGGCCTTTGACTACGAGGCCGGCAACATCCGCCGCGCCCCGGCCTGGATGCAGCGCTGCAATCTGGAATGGCTGTACCGCCTGATGCAGGACCCGAAGCGGCTTTTCAAACGCTATTTCGTGACGAACACCAAGTTTTTGTGGTGGAGCTGGAGACACTAAGGGAGGCTCCCCCCTCGGGAAAAGCCTTTTGCGAGCATCGCCCCTTTTTATGGGTGGCGGTGCTCTTTTTTGTTTGTTTATACGCTCTTTTCGGTTTTCCACGCTCTGCGGCAAAAAACAGCGTGCGGGGGTGGTATAGTGCAAAGCGTCCGAGACATATACTGTACATTTACGGAGGGCTTGCACGATGGCTGTACTGAACGGGGAACGTATGCACGACACAATGGAAAGGCTGCTGCCCGGGGCGCGCAGTGCGGCGCTGCTGTGGCAGGGCGCGGCAGTGCTGGGCGGCGCGGCGCTGGGGGCCGGGCAGGTCTACGGCGGGGCTGCGCCGTTTGGGCTGGCGCTGGTCATCGGCTGCCCGCCGTCCTACTGCCTGGCCGCGGCGCTGGGCACGCTGGCGGCGGGGCTGGCGTTCCAGCCGATGCTGCTGGGCGTTAAACTGGCTGTGGCTGCCGTGGCGGCCGCGGCGGTGCGGCGGCTCATCGATGGCCGCCCCGGGGCCGGGGCGCTGGCGGGCTGTCTGACGCTGACGGCGGCGCAGGTGCTGCAAATCGTACTGGCGGGGGGACTTTTCAACCCGGGGCAGACCGTCACGGTGGGGTGTACGGCGCTGCTGGCTGCGGTTTTTGGCTGGGCGTTCGCGCATTTTCCGGCGCGGGAGCCGCGCGGCGTCTGCCTGTGGCTGGCTGTGGCTACGGCATGCTTACAGCGCTGTGCCGTCGGGCCCTTGGCTCCGGGCCTGGCGCTGGCCGCGGGGGCCGGGCTGTGCGCGGCCATCGGCGGCACGCTGGAGCAGACCGCCGTGCTGAGCATTGCGCTGGCGGCGGCCATCACGGCGTCGGGGCCGACACTGGCCTACGCCGCGCTGGCTGTGGCGCTGGGCAGTCTGGCGGCGTCCTGCCTCTGCCCGGGGGAGCGGGGCCGCTGCGCCGGGGTGTTTGCGGCGGGCTGCACCGCGGGGGCACTGGCCGCGCCCGACGCTGTCAGTGTGCTGCCGCTGGCGGTCAGTGCCGGGGTGGGCGTTGTGGCTGCGCTGGCTGTGCCGGGGAGCGTGCTGCACAAAATTTTCCCGCCGCCCGCGCCGCCCGTGCAGACGCAGGGCCTGGGCGGGGCGGCGCGCAAGCTCTCCGCCGTGGCGGATACGCTGAGCGACATTGCCGACACGGTCAACGCGGTCTGCCAGCGGCAGCTGCCGCCCAAGGGCGAGACCTTTGACTTTGTGGTGGAGCAGGTCGCCCGCACGACCTGCCAGAGCTGCACCCGCCGCTGCCGGTGCTGGGTGCGCGGCTACGCCACGGCCATGGACGGGCTGTACCATTTGAAGCCGACGCTCGAGAGCAAGGGCCGCGTGGAGGTCGAGGACCTGCCGGGGCAGCTGGCGGGGTGCATCCACCCGGCAGACCTCTGTACAGCGGCCAACCACGGCTACCGGCTGTGGCGCAGCCGCCGCCAGACCCGTGCCCGGGCTGTGACGCTGCGCGCCGCCCTGACCGAGCAGTACAGCGCACTGGCCGGGGCGCTGGCCCAGCTGGCGGGCAAGCTCGGCCAGGCCGGTCTGCCCGACCCGCGGCGCGAGGCCCGCGTGGCGCAGCTGTTTGCCGAGCTGGGGCTGGACGCACTGGAATGCAGTGTGACCGCTGATTTGGCCGGGCGGCTGACCGCGAATGTGACGATCTGCCGCACGCGGTTCACCCCCGACGAGGTCGCGGGCCTGACCGACGAGATGACCCGCATCTGCCGCCGCGACATGGATACGCCCGAAATCACCCACTGCCGCACGGTCACGATGCTGTGCTTTGGCGAAAAACCGCTGTTTACCGTTGAATTTGGCGCGGCGGCGCATGCAGCCGGCGGGCAGAGCGTCAGCGGCGACGCGCTGGACCAGTTCTGCGACACGAGCGGGCGGGCGCAGATGCTTTTGTGCGACGGCATGGGCACGGGCCGTGCCGCCGCCGTGGACGGTCAGATGGCGGCCAAGCTGACGGCACAGCTGCTGCGCGCCGGGTTCGCAGCGGAGAGCGCTGCCCGGCTGGTGAACGTGGCGCTCGGCCTGAAGGGAGCCGAGCAGGAGGCCGGGGCGACGCTGGACCTGCTGACGGTGGACCTGTACACCGGGCGGGCCGGGCTGTTCAAAGCGGGCGCCGCACCGAGCTTTCTGGTGCGCGGCGGCGTGCCGCGGATGCTGGACGGTGCAAGCCTGCCCATGGGTGTGCTGGACAGTCTGGTGGGACGGAGCACGACGTTTGCGCTGGACGCCGGGGACTGGGTCGTGCTGGTCAGCGACGGTGCGCTGACCGACGGAAGCGACTGGCTGATGCAGCAATTGCAGCTCTGCGCCAAATTGGGCCATACGCCGAAGCAAGCCGCCGAGACCGTGGCTGACGCCGCCGCCCGCCGCGCCGGGGCCAAGCAGGATGACATAACGGTGGCGGTACTGGCGATGGGGAGAGCAGGGTAAACAGGAGGGAGCCCTGTAGGGGCGGGCACTGCCCGCCCGTGCCGTTTGCGGCAGTGGGACAGCGCCCGGGCGGATATGGAATCCGCCCCTACGGCTGTAGGGGGCGATGCTTGTCATCGACCCGGAGAACTTCCGCTGACGCACACCTCCTGCGGGCGAGCAATGCTCGCCCCTACAGAATGTAAAACACGCCCCGCGGTTCAAAATGAACTGCGGAGCGTGTTTTGGGTTTAAAACAGCTTTTGCTTTTTGGTGGGCTGGGGGTCGAAGGGGGTGTCCTCGTGGTGGCGCTTGATAAAGACCTGGCGGGTCTTTTCGGTCACGCTGCGTCCGTTGTGCTTGGGGACAGAGTAGAATGTCCGGGTGATGTTGTAGTACCCCAGTAGGTGCTGCACCAGATATTGTGCTACGGCGGGCAGACAATCGGTGTCGTCGATGGTCTCGTAATTGTAGTCACCGTAGAGGAACGGCACCTCGTCACTGCCGGCAAACAGCGTGATGGCGGCCTCGTCCAGGACGATCTCCCGGATGACGCTCTGCTGCAATCCCGCGGTGCCGCACTCGGCGGCGCGCTTCGATGCCAGTGGGCGCTGATCCGGCGGCACGCTCTGGGGGTCGAGCTTCTCGGTGCCGCGCTGGCCGATCTCCAGCAGGATGTCGCGCATCATGCGGCTCTCCAGCAGCGGGCGGATACGTTCCTTTGCGCGGGCTTGTTCGGTTTTGTTCTGGATGGCGGTAATCAGGCCCATGTGGGGCGCCTCCTTGCAAAGTATGACGATTTGATAACAGTATACCACATCCGAAAGCAGGATGACAACCGTTCCCGGTTGTAAAATTCCGCAAAATTACCCGACGACGAGCACCTGCAGACTGGCCGTGCCGTGCTGCACGGTGTAGCGGTCTGTGATGGTAAAGTGCTGCTCGATCCAGGCGTTGAATTCGGCCATGTCGCGGACCTCGGCATCATCGTAGAGGATGACGTCGGGCTGCTTCTCCGGCAAAAGCGCATAGTACTGTTCAAAACGCGGGTCGCTGTCGGTGCCCGAGATGACGGACGCCTGCGCGACGGTCAGCGTGCCGTCTGCCATCAGAAAGCCGAGGCCGTGCTGCTCACCGATGGCCTGGAGCACGCTCTTGCCCGCATAGGGGGCGAGGGCTTCATACAGGCATTCCTGCATGTCGGCGGCTTTGGTGTCGGCCCAGGTCCCGGCGGCAGGGCCGCGGGTGATCCTTTCGGGCTGGATGGTCGTGATCGGCTCACAGTGCCAGCCGGTCTCCAGCACAAGGCAGAGCTTCGGCACGGCACAGGCCAGCAGGAGCCCGGCTGCCAGCGATGCCGCCGCGGCGCGGTGCTGCCGGGTCGGGCGGGGCTTGAGCAGCAGCGCTGCCGTTCCGCAGACCGCGGGCCAGAACAGGTACATAAAGGTCGTTGGCAGCGCGATCAGCGTGGAGCGCAGGATAAACAGGTACGCCGCTATGCCGGGCAGCCAGCCCAGCCAGAACAGCAGGCGGCGCAGGGGGCGGTGGTCGGCCTCGCGCCGGTCACACCAGAACGTCCAGCCGCCGGCCAGCGCGAACGCCGGGCACATGTAGCGGAAATCCAGCTCCTGCGCGCGCAGGCAGTAGGCCGTGCACCAGAGCGAGAGGAAGAACGCTGTGTACCAAAGCGCCTTTTCAAGGCTGCGGGCAAAGCCGCGGCGCTCGCCAAAGAGCATCCCGGCGGCGGCCAGCGCCACACCGGCCAGGGCCGACAGCCAGCAGTTGCCGATGACGGCGGAAAGCTGGGAGCGGAGCATGGCAAGACGGTCCGCTGTGGTAAAATCATACTGTGGGTCGTGTAAAATCAGGTCGGCGCGTGCGAGCAGGGCGGCGAAATCAAAGCCCATGCCCTGCAAAACATACACGACAAACGCACCGCCGCAGACGGCACAGGTCAGCACAAATACCCAGAGACCGCGGCATTTGTCGGCACTGCCGCGGCCCAGCAGGAGCAGCGCCAGCATCAGCACCGGCGCGGCAGCGAGGGTCTGCGGGTAGGCGAGGAAGCTCAGACAGGCGCAGACGCCGCCCGCCGCGACCCGCCACAGACCGCGGTACTGCTGCGGGCCGGGCGCGTAGTAGCCGTACAAAAACAGGAACGCCGCCAGCGTAAAGTGGAACTGCTGGCTGACGTAGTCCGGCCCCAAAAACCACTTGGGCGTGAAGGCCAGCACGGCCAGCGCCAGCAGATAGGCGCAGCGCCCCCCGAGGGCCACGCGCAGGCTGCGGTAAAACCAGACGGCCAGCGCGAGCTTGACAGCCAGCACAGCGCCGCGCACAAACAGCAGCACGCCGGTGGTCGTGCCCGCGACGGCGGTAAACAGGCCGATGAGCAAAGCGGGCGGCAGGGCGGCCAGCTGGTGCGGCTCCCACATCGAGTAAAAGAGCCGGTCACCGCGCACAAGGCGGAAGCCGAGGGACAGGGCGTACTCCTCGTCGATCTCCAGCCCCAGGAACATTGTGCGGACGAGCGCGGCCAGCGCCAGCAGGCCCAGCAGGGCAAGGATGATTTTTTCAATTGTCGGTTTTTTGGTATGGCTCATAGATCGTTTTTAAAATCAATGCGGCGGCGCAGCAGCGTGTCGCGCGCCAGCCAGAGATAGGGCAGCCAGTTCAGGCGGAGCGCCTCCCACTTGCGCTGGACAAAATTCTGCGGCCTGGCAGCGCCCTTGACGCTTTCCACGTTGATGCAGCGGCTTTTTTGCAGCACAAGAATGGCCTCATGCCCGGTGGGCGTTTCCTCCGGCGTGCAGTAGTCGGGCGGCAGGATGCGGAATTTTCCGGGCGTCTCGGCGACCAGGCGGTTGAGCTGGCTTTCATCGTGAAAGCGCGCAATGACGTTGTTTTGCAGATCCTCGTCCGTGCGCTTTTTCAGCTCCCGGCACAGGGCCAGATAGGCCGCCGCCGTGCCGCCGTTCAGCCCGCCCGCCACGTAATACTGCCCGCAGCTGTACGGGATGGACGCCCGGCTTTTGCCGCTGCGGTCATAGGGGTGGAAAATCGGATTTTTGCCATAGTAGGGCAGGTGGCAGACCGCGGTCAGGCTCTGCCCGGCGGCGGGGTCGGGCAGCAGCTCGTCGGCACGGATGACGCGGGTGCAGTGCAGGTTGGCGTTGGCAAAGAACAGGTAGTCATAGCCCTGCAGCGCGTCGGCCTGGCCGAGGAAGGCGTCAAAGCGCAGCATCGTGCTCTGCGGCCAGGGCAGGGCCTTCTGATAAATGCGGCGCACGTCGGGGGCGTCCTCATAGTCAATATGCGCTGCATCGGTAAAAACGTAGAAGGTGCGGTCACAGTCAGGCAGGAAATTTGCCTTGAAGTTGGGGTAAAAATCATGCCAGAACACCGCGTAGGGGCCGGTGCAGATATACAGGATGGCGAGAGTTTTCATAAGATCACCACGTTATTTGCCTCCCTCGCGTGCGAGGAAGGTGGCCCGGAGGGCCGGAGGGAGGGCGGCAGGCGGAAGGCTCCCCCACCGCCTGCGGGCGGAGCCCCCTCCCAGAGGGGGCCAAGAAGGGAAGTCACTTTTTCAGCAGCTTCTTGGCAACCTTGCCCGCGTACTGGCGCAGGTAGGCGGCATCTTTGCCCCAGCCGTAGACGGCGAGGTTCAGGGCGTTGGGCACGACGAGGACGACGAAAATCCGCGGCACAAGGCCGAGCCAGCCGCCGGGCATCCGGGCGCAGAGCGCGTAGCTGCCGCCCATGCAGACGGCCAGCGTGACCAGATGCAGCGCCTGCACGCCGAGATAATGCCCGAGCCCGCCGCGCATGTACTGGCGGAACACGACCCGGATACGCCCGGCCCACATGATGCAGTGGGCGACGACGGTGGCGATCAGCGCGCCGGTGATGTCGAACAGCGGGAACAGGATAAAGCTGAGCGCCAGATTGACCGTGGCCGACGCGACCATGAACCACTGGTCGTCCTCAAAATGGCCGAGGACGGCGCGGTAACTGCCGAGCATCCGGTGGTTCCAGCCGACGTACTCATTTAAGCAGAACACGAGCACGAAGCCCAGCGGCAGCAGCCATTTTTCGCCCATCCAGGACGCCATGAACGGCTGGAACAGGCAGAAATACGCCGTAGCTACGAAGCTGGCAAACAGGTAGCTGAACAGGTCCATGCCCCAGAACACCTGCTTGTCGTGGTCGTTGGCGGCGGCGGACTTGTCGTAGACGATGCTGCCGATGGCTGCGGCGAAGCTGTCCATGACCTTGTTGCCGAGGTCTGTGGCGGAAGTCGAGATCGTGTTGTAGTTGCCTAAAAACGTCGTCTGGGTCGAGCCGCCCAGGCGGGAGGTCACGATGGTGTCGGACGAGCCGTAGATGGTGTTGGACAGGCGGTGCACCAGAAAGTACCGCAGATCGTGGAAAATGCCGAGGTCTTTAAAATCGTTGACCGTGACCTTAACGTCGTGTACGTAGGGAAAATCCTTCCTGAAGCGGCGGGCAATCAGCAGGTTGGCCGTGACGTTGAAGAAGATCGTCACGCTGAAATAGAGCACGTAGTTGGGGAACCACAGTGACACGGCAATTTTGGCAAGGCTCGTCAGTACGTTGCAGCAGAAGTCGATCTGGGTGCAGCGGTAGCCCTGCTGGGTGCAGGTGTACATCAGGCGGCGGGTTATCAGAAAATAACTGCACAGCGTTGAAACGACGTTCAGGCCGTAGACCGTGTATGCCGTGGCGGCGGGCACGTCAGGCATGATCCACCGCAGGGCCGCCGCGCCGATGAGCGCCAGCCCCGCAATGACCAGGCCGACGACGCGGTAGGCCCACTTGTACATCGACATGTACTTGCTGATCTTTTCCTCATTTTTGGCGGCGATTTGCTCGTAGAGACGATAACTTATGACGCTGCCAACGCCGAACTCGGCGATGGAGAAAAAGTTGAAAAGCTGGCTGACGACCTGCGATGCCGTGGTGATCTGCGGGCCGAAGTTATCGACGAGCAGACGCCGCGTGACGAGGCCCAGCAGCAGAAGCAGCAGACTGGACCCGAGGGCGTAGGCCATATTCAGTAGGGTACGTTTGGTACGCAAGGTTAAATCTCCGTTTTTAAATAATAAATAAAAAATGATAAATAATAAATGTGGTGCGGCGCCGCGCGCCGCGATTTAAAATAGTGGACGGAAAGCAGAGAAATGGGCTGTGCAGGCAGGGCGCGGGGCGTCGGGGACGCCGCCCCCTACAGCGGAGGTACACACGCAATTTAAATCACGCCGCCGCGGGCGGCGTACATGATTTTTTACTTATTATTTATTATTTTTTATTTGCGTTGAAGGCTTGCCGCCCAAAGCGTGAACCGCGGCCCGAAGGTCTGCATCATCCACCGGAACAGCCGCCAGTCGCGGCGGGTGCGGACCTCGGTGCCGTGGGGGTAGAGCGGGCGCAGCTGCTCGATATAGGGCAGGCAGGCCTTGCGGATGGCGGCGTCCTTGACCGCTGCCGTGCGGGCCTGCGGCCAGAAAACGTCTGCAGCGGCATCCTGCATGGCGGCGTAGGCCGCGGCGTCCGCCGTGCCGTTGGCGGAGAGCCTGGCCAGGCGGCGCTGTGCGGCGGCAAGGCCCCGAAAGCGTTTGGGCAGATTTTTGGCATCTGTCAAAAGACTGCCCTGCCGTCCGACGCGGTAGTGGGTGAAAACCGTGTCCAGGAAGTAGAGCCTGTCGCAGTGCAGCAGCAGCTCAAGGTCAAAGGGCCAGTCCTCGGCCCAGACGCAGTCCGGCAGAAAGCGGACGCGGGCCTGCTCCAAAAAGGACCGCCGGATGCAGTATTTCCAGACCGACCAGTGCCCGGCAGTGTACAGGGCCTTCAGCCGCGCGGCGTAGTCGCTGCTGGCAAACGGGCCGGGCACCAGATGCAGACCGTCGTGCGGGGTCAGCGTGCCGTCGGGCTGCCATTCGAGATGCTTGCCGATGAACCAGTCGCAGTCCGGGTGGGCGGCCAGCGCACCGCGCAGCTGCGCCAACAGGCCGGGGGCCATGGCGTCGTCACTGTCGAGAAACAGCAGCCAGTCACCTGTGGCGGCCTTGAGGCCGGTGTTGCGCGCCGCGGCAAGGCCGCCGTTTTCCCGGTGAATGACCTGCAGGCCGGGCAGCTCGGCGGCGAGGGCGTCGCACATCGCGCCGCTTTGGTCGGTGGAGCCGTCGTCCACAAGGATGCACTCCCAGTCGCGCGGGCCGGGCTGCTCGACCACGCTTTTGACGCAGGCGGACAGGTAGTTTTGCACGTTGTAGACAGGGATGATGATGGAAAAGAGAGGCATAAGTGTCTCCTTGCTATAAAGCCTTCCCCCGAGGGGGAAGGTGGCCCGAAGGGCCGGATGAGGGGAGAGTGTGCGCTGCAAGCTGTTAGCGGGTGATGATGGCGAGGTTTGCCCTCATCAGTCGCCTGCGGCGACAGCTTCAGTCTCCGCGTCAAGAGCCGCCTACGGCGGTTACGCTTCGACACGCGCCTGCGGGCGCAGCCCCGAGGGGGAAGTCTTTATAAGCTGCCATCCGTCCTGATACAAGGCTGTTTTCTTTGTGTGCGCATACCATTTATCCGGCGCCCAGGTTTGTTTATCGGGGGCGGGGGCAAGGTACTGCGCCCACCAGCTGTAGGTGGAGTTGCTCAGGACAAAGCCGCGGCAGAGCTGCATGAAGGCCAGGTCGGCGACGGCCTCGCCGCGGGGCAGGAACACGGCGGGCAGACCCGCGGTGTCCAGATGCTCCCGCGCCCAGTCGATGTCGTCGGAAAAGACAAACAGCGCGGCGTCGGGGTGTTCGTCCCTGACCGCTGCGACAGCGCGGGCGTAGTAGTCCGGCGTGCAGACCTGTAAGATCGCGTTCTCGGGCTTCTGGTAGTCGCCGCGGCGCAGATGGACGCAGACGGGGTACGCGGCGGCGGTGATCTGCGCCGCATAGGGCCCGGCGGGGGCGGCTTTTGCACGCAGCTCTTCCTTTATAATAGGGGCAAAATCCGCAAAGTAGCGCTCACTCTGGAAGTACCCCCACGCGAGGAAATCGCGGGCGTGGCCGCGGCGGGCGGGGGTGTAGCCGTCGGTGGCAAAGTGCAGGCCGACGGCGTTCAGCAGCGGGGCGGCGGCAGCCTCAAAGCTGTGCCAGTCGCGGGCCATCAGGCCGCGGCGCTGCTCATACTTGATCATCAGCGCCTTGGCGGCGTTCCGGCGCGGCAGGTGTGCCTTGGCAAAGCCCGCGTCGGCAATGATTTTGACGTCCGGTGAGATGTTCAGTGCGTCCAGCGCGCAGACCGTGTGCGCCGGGGCACCGTCGCGCCAGTCCTGCCGGTCCAGCAGGGTGACGGGCTCACCGCAGCGCAGACCCAGCGCCCGCGCAAAGGCGTAGATGAACATCTGGTTGCCGAGGCCCCCGGCCAGTTCGGCGTAGATCATGCGTGTCCTCCCAGTTTGTCGTACAGCTGCTCCATGCGTCGGGCAGCGGTTTTCAGCTCGTACCCGGCGGCGGAGAGCGCGGCCCAGTGGTCGTCGTGATCGCCGTGGGCGGCGATGGCCTCGGCCTTGGCGGCCCAGTCGGTCAGCGGCGCGGCCAGCGGCAGAAAATGCACAAGGTCGGTCACCGAGCCGTCATCGGGCACGTTGGTGGACGCCAGGCACGGCACGCCGCAGCCCTGCGCCTCCACCAGGGTGACGGGGCTGCCCTCAAAGTTGCTGGGCAGCAGAAACAGGTCAAAGGCGTTCATGAAGGCGGGAACATCGCTCTGCACGCCCGCAAAGATGACGCGGTCTGTCAGGCCGCGGCGGGCCGCGGCGGCGCGCATTTCAGGCTCCATCTCGCCGGTGCCGACGAGCAGCAGCTTCCAATGCGGGTCCTGCGCGGCCATCGCGGCAAAGACCTCCATCAGGAAAAGCGGATTTTTCTGGTGGTTCAGCCGCCCGACGAACCCGGCCAGCCGGTCCGCGTCGGTAATGCCCCAGGCGGCGCGGGTCGCGGCGCGGGCGGCGGCATCCGGGTGAAAGCGCCCGGCATCCACGGCGTTGCAGGCCACGGAAAAGTTCGGCTTAGCGTCGATATGGTCACCGAACACGAACCGCCCCGCCGCGACGCCGCAGCCGAGGAAGTAGTCCGCGAACAGCTGGTACACCAGATGGGCGGCGCGCCAGGTCAGCGTCATGGGCGGGTAGACGATGTGGCTGTGCACCACGATTTTAGCCCGGGGGCAGAGCACGCGCATCATGCCGCAGACCGGGGCACCGATCTTGCTGGCCGTGTGGTAGTGGATGATGTCGTAGTCCTTATGGGTGCGCAGGTGGGCGGCCAGGGCGCGGATGCGGTCCTTTTTGTTATCCGGCACGGCGAGGATCTCGACGCCGTGAGCCTCGAGCGCCGGGGCCGTGCTGGCCTGGTCCGGCGGGCACTGACCGACGAAAAGGGTGACGCGGTATTTGGCGGTATCGAGGTGCAGGAGCAGGTTCTGGACATACCGCTGTACGCCGCTCTGCACGCCGAGGTGGTTGCTGATCATTAAGATTTTCATGGTGGTCTCCGGAAAAAATAAAAGATAAGAGAGAAAAGATAATAGAAGTGGAGCGGCGCGCGGCGCAATTTTAACCACAGGGGAGTATAAGGATAAAGCGATATGCAGGGAAGGTTGAGGGCCGGACATGTCCGGCCCCTACGGGCAGGCTTTTTAAGACGCGCCGTCTGACGGCGCACATTTTTATTATCTATTATCTCTTATCTATTATCTGAAAAATTACCAGTAGCTCCCGCCCTCGACCTTTTCTTTATTGCTGATGCCCTCGGTCTCGTCGGGACGGACCCAGGCGGGGTTGTAGAGCTTGGAAATGACGGGGTGGTCGTCCCAGCGCTTGCCCTTGATGCCAAACAAAAGCTGCGTGGCACCGCTCATTTGTATGGCGGCGTGGCCGGTGTCGCGGGCGTGGGCGGCCAGCGGCAGGCTGTAGGCCCCTGCGCCGACGATGGCGACGTCGTAGTCGACGGCGTCCATCCGGCGCTCCATCTCGGTCAGGGCGTCAAACCAGTCGGCGTAGCCGGTATCCTGCCCGCCCAGACCCTGCACGGCCTGAATGACCGTCAGGCAGGCAAGCTCCGGCAGCACGTCTTTGCCGGGAAACAGCTGGGTACGCTTTTTATACTGGGCTAAAATCGTGCGGCGGAACGGGTGTACGACGAGTACCCGTTTGCCTGCGAGGGCGGCGCTCCACGGGCGGGCGTGGTAGTAGGGCTCCAAGGCGCGCAGTTCGGTAAAGCGGGTCGCGTCACAGCCGCGGATGACCTCCCGCTCGGCCCCGACGTTCCAGAGGGCGAGCAGCTCGGCGCTCTGCGCAGTCTTGACGTAGAGACGGCAGAATTTGTCCAGCGTGGCATCGTCGGTGGGAAAGACGCCCGACAGATTCCGAATGTCCGCCCGCGTGCGGTCCGTGAAGTTGTGCCCGCCGTTTTGCAGCCAGTCGGCCACGGTGCGCATCTCGGTGGCACCGCAGCGGCCAAACAGGAACGGCTGACCGCTCTCGAGCAGGTCGCGCGCCAGGTCGTTGCCGGCAGCGGCGGGCAGGATGTCCACGCCGCGGTATTTCATTGTAAAGCGCAGACCGCGGTAGAGGTCGGCGGCCTTCTGCAAAAGAGGATTGTCGTTATCCATTGGCTTTTCCCTTTTTGGGCAGCAGGGTCAGGGCCAGCTCGGCACTGTTCTGCCACAGAAAGTTTTCGTTCACGCGGCTCTGGGCGGCGTGGCCCATGGCGGCGGTGGTTTTGTCCAGCGCTGCGGCCAGCTCGGGCACGGTGCCGCACAGCAGGCCGCTGATGCCGTTCTCAATGATAAGGTCGGGGCCGGGGGCGTGGCGCGCCACCGGCGGGCAGCCTGCGTACATGGCCTCCAGCAGGCTCATGCCGAAAATCTCATTCGGGTTCAGGTTCACAAAAGCGTCGCAGGCATGATAATAAACGTGCACCTGCTCATTGGGCAGCTGCGGGATCAGGCGGCAGCGGTCCAGCAAGCCCGCGTCGGTCAGGCGGCGGGTCAGCTCATCGCCCAGTGAGCCTTGGCCGATGATGATGGCGTACCAGTCCGGCGCGGCCTGCAAAAGCGGCACAAGGTCGAGCGGCTGCTTGTAGGGGTCAAGGCGGCCCACAAAGATGAACACCCGCGCGTGCTCGTCGATTTTGAGCGCACGGCGGATCTCGGTGCGGTTGTTGGGGATGGACGGGATGATGGCGGTGTCCAGCCCGACGGGCATCAGCCCCGCGCAGGGCACGCCGAGGCTTTCCAGCTCGGCGGCGACGGCGGGGGTTTTGGCGTAGGTGGGCGTTTTGCGGTATACCGCCAGATTGCGGCGCAGCAGCAGGTCCATGACCCTGCGCACGGCGGCGTGGTTGGAGGTACTTTTCAGCGCACCGAGCTGGCTGTAAAACAGGATGCCGTGCTTTTGGCAGAAGCGGTACAGCCCCGGCACGCCGAGAGAGTTGTCGCCCATGACGTGGACGGCGTCGGCATGCTCGTCGAGCAGAATCTGCCAGCTTTTATAGAATGCCTGCACGCCGAAGGCGACGGCGGGCATATAGCAGATTTTTACGTTTGGCTCCGGGGTCTCGATCCGGGGGGCTTTAGCGCCCGGCTCCGGGTAGAGCACGACGGCGCGGCAGCCAAGCGCGGCAAAGGCGCGGGCCAGGCCGACCTCCTGCCGGTTATACAGGCCCTTCTGGCCCGACGGCCCGCGGTAAAATTGCGGAATGACGATGGTTTTCATGAATGGATGATTACCTCTTTTGGGGTATAGAGACCGTAGGGGCGAACATGGTTCGCCCGTGGCCGTTTGCTATGTGCGCAGCCTTCCCGGAAAATCAATGCGGCGTCAGGTTGGCGGGCGAACAATGTTCGCCCCTACAGAGCGCGATTTTTTACGGTTTTGCTTCGGAAACGGTTTCGACGGCTGTCTCAATCTTCGGCAGCCTTGTCAGATACCTTGCGTCGATGATCTCTAAAACGTCATCGCGGCAGTAGGTGTGGATGCCGATGATGTCCGCGGGGGCAAGGCCGGTGATCTCGACATTCTGCGGCGTGGCGGCGCACAGAGGCACCTCCGAGCTGCCGCGGCGGGCGAGAAACTGCAGATAGACCCCGTAGTTCACGGTGG
>ERZ824480.517-NODE-517-length-49284-cov-12.868391_pt1 | contig 49284 bp, 47 predicted proteins | sample MGYA00519861_ERZ824480 | MGnify/ENA primary metagenome ERZ824480 (study PRJEB31778, sample SAMEA3449152) | human gut metagenome | biome: human gut; feature: human-associated habitat; material: faeces | place: United Kingdom | collected 2010/2012 ... | reverse complement strand
ATGAGAACCCGTACCGTTATTGTGGGGAATACTACGATAAAGAGACGGAGGAAGTTTATCTGCGGGCAAGATACTATGAGCCAAGTGTAGGAAGATTTATCACAAGAGATACTTATACCGGGGAAAGTAATGAGCCGCTGAGTCTGCATTTGTATACCTATTGTGAGAATGACGGGGTGAATGCATGGGATCCGAGTGGACATTATAAAATTAAGATGAAGCATATAAATGGAATGAAATGGAAGAAAAATTGGAAGGGAAGGAAATGGACTAAAAAGAATATTAGCATGATGAATGCTCTTTTAAAAAAATATGGTATTAAGAAGAAGAAGAGTATTGCATTGATGATGGCAACCTGTGATCAAGAGAGTGGTCAGGGAAGAATTATGCAAGAAGAGGGAGATGATAATTATTGTAGGAGTCATGGATATACAGTATATACTAAAGGTGCAGGATATATCCAAATTACAGGAAATGATCAACTTGATTTTTTGTCATATATAGGAGTTAAACCTAAGACAAATAGGACAGAGCAGATTTCAAAAAAATATGCATGGGAGGCTGCATGTTGGGAATGGGGGATTTGTCAAAAAGGTGGTCATAGTATGAATAAATATGTTAGTGATCATGGGAAAAGTATATCGGTTTTTTTGATTACTCAGTATTATATTAATGGATGGCCTTATAGTAAAGGTGATAAAAAATATGAACAATTTAATTCTGATATGACTTCATTACGAAAGAAGACAAAGAAATTTTCTTATAATAGGAAAAAGATAGTAGTTGATAATATGAAATATAGGGCACCAAGTAGATGGAGCGAGAGAAGTAAATCTTATGAAAAAGCTATGAAAGTGTTCTATGGTAAATGATGTGATAAATTTATTTACCATTGAGATAGGATGTGATATGTTTGAATATGAAAAGAAAATGGTTATATATTATTTTTAGTTGTGTATTTTTGGGCTTTTTGTTATTTGTTGTTAATATTTTTACGACGGAAAGGAAAAAGGAAAAAAATACTGAATTTCCAGTAATTTATAATGTCGAATATATGGAGTACAAGGAAGAACAATGGGACAGATTCAAAATTTATGTGCCATATGTGGAGAATCTAGGAAACCAAGATTTAGAAAAGACTATAAATAATGTTTTAAAACAGGAAGCGGTAACATGGTTGATGAATGATAATATATTTTCGAAAGGTCATAAGTCAGAGAAACCACGTGTGATATGTCAATCTAAGCAAATATTATCAATTGAATTGCCCTATAGAAGTGTTGGTGGCAGATTCATATCGTTTGTAAATCATTATATTACAATTGATATGCAAACTGGAAGAAAAATTACATATAGCGAATTGATAGAAAATGAAGGTAAATTGATTGATTTGTTAAGAGATGGAAAGTCAATTTTCTCTGATGGTACAATATATGATAATAATCAGAATGAGTCAGATCTATATATAAGAAAAAAAATGAAGGAAATGTCAAAAGATGATATAAAAGAACTTTTAGAACAGTGCAAAATGTCACAAGAGGATATTTTATTATATGATGAGGGGAAAGGAAAAACTACTGTTGAGACACGTGCGGATTTTTATATATCAGAAAATGCTTTTAGTATTACATATGTAGAGGGAACATGCCGTTACTATGTATCCATTGGATTAGAGATATTAAAGAAAGAAGGGGTAATTAATATGGCTTATTTTAGTTAAATTGCTATTATTACAGATTATTAGGCAGAAGTATCGTTCCTCTAAGTCGTGATACTACCCAGGAGTTTGACAGGTGAATATCGAAAAAATTACAAAAGTGTCCCCTCATTCTGCAAAAATCGACTTGAGTATTGCAATTGTTGTGTTTATTGTAAAATATAATTACCGAAAGTTGCAAATGAGAATTGGAGAATGTTGCAAAACATTCGTTAAAAACTCTCAGGAACGGTGTAGCGCCTGAGTGGTAGCCACCAAGTATGAGTTTTCCAATGAAAAGATCCATTGCAGACATATCCAAAAACCATTAACCTTGTTTTTGTTGTAGCAAACAAATAAAGACAAGGAGGAAAGGAGAATGTCAACTACAATGGATCAGATACATCATATCAGAGATTCATGAATCCAAACTGGACCCGTTCAAACCTCTGATTGATGAATGGCTGCTGGCAGACAAGCTTGCACCTCGAAAGCAGCGGCATACAGCCAAAAGAGTCTATAAACGCCTTAAAGATGAGGCAGATGGCTTTGAATGCAGTTACAGGCTTGTCGCTTTATACGTCAAACAGAAGAAAGAGGAATTACGGCTAAAGAGAACCGATGGCTACATTCCTCTTGTGCATCACCCCGGCGAAGGTCAGGCGGACTTTGGAACTGCTGATTTTTACGAAAACGGCAGGCTTCATCACGAAGCCAAGTATCTTGTGCTTAGTTTTCCATACAGTAACGGCGGCTTTCTCCAGCTTAATTACGGAGAAAACATGGAGTGTCTTCTGGAAGGTCTGGTTGCCATATTTGAGCACATCGGTGGGGTTCCCACTGAAATCTGGTTTGACAATACCAGAACCATTGTCACCAAGGTTATTAAAGGTGGCGGACGAGATGTAACAGAGCGTTTTCAGCGCATTACCGAATCAAGCCGGTATTCATGAATCCCGAATCCGGATGGGAAAAGGAAAACGTAGAAAACAAGGTCGGCTACCTGCGTCGTAACGAACTTGTACCGGTTCCCCGCTTCAATGATCTTGCAGAAGAAAATCGTCATCTTCTTGAACGCTGCGAAAGCGACATGCAACGTGAGCATTATGATGACGATGATAATCGTTTTATCAGCGAACTGTTTGAAGAGGATAAGGCACGTTTGCGGCCACTCCCTTGCGTACCATTCGACACGGCTCTTTACACGACCGCGACAACAGATAAATATGGCAAGTTTACCCTTGATGCAGGAAAGCACCGTTATTCTGCTTCACCGGCTTTTTGTGAGTCAATCGTCAATCTTAAGATTACATCATCTGCTGTGATTGTCATGGATACCGACATGCACGAAATTGTCCGTCACAAGCGCCTTTATGGTGATGAGCATGAAAGAATGGACTGGCTTCCATATCTTACATATATCGCAAGGAAACCACGCTCTCTGCGAAACAGTGGCATTTATGACATGATGCCCCAGACCATGCAGCTTTACATGGATAACTGCGAAAGCAGGGAACGGGGGCGGGTCTTAAAGGTTCTTGCTGAACTTACGGAAAGAACAGGATTTGCCAGCGCCGTTAAAACAGTGGATGAAGCAGTCCGGCTGAATGCAACAGACCCGGACAGTCTGCAGAGCCTTTACAGACGAACTTATGCAGATGTACCGCTTCTGCCTCCGCTTGAGAATAAAGCTTTACTGCCACAGCAGAAGGTCATTCCCTTTAGGAACGATCTGAAGATGCTGGATGTTGCCCTTAAGAAGGGAAGATATTTCCTATACCTATGACGCCAACAATAACCGGAAACAGATGACAATCGGAAACAAGACAACCGCTTATCAGTACAACAAAAACGACGAACTGCTCCGCACCGATACGCTGCATACCGACACGGAGAAGAACGATGTGGTAATTTACAAAAATGATAAGAACGGAAACCAGCTTGCTACCGTGAACCGCTCTGAAATTCCGGCAGAAGCAAAGGATACGTCTTACATCGATGTCGATGTGACGCTGGGAGACAATCAATTGAACGATAATGTAGTAAACCATTATAATGCTTTGAATCAGCTGACCGAGACGCTTACGAAAAACTATAAGGATGGTATCATAATGTTAGAATAACTTCTTTCTAGGTGATTGGTCTTTAGTATCTATCAACTCAATTATACCATATCTAGTCAGGAGTTATTTGCTTTTAAAGAGAAATGTGTAGTATTTATGTGGCTTGTGGCGTTTTGCAAACGCCTAATCTAAAATATTTTATACGAGGAGAATTGAGGATGAAAAAAAATATTATTTGGGGAATTAATATTATAGTTATTATTATAATTGTGTTTTTGGTGAGTTGTTTTTTTAGAAATAATGCAAACGAAAGTAATGATATTAAAACAGTGAAAAATACTGCAACAGTAAAAAAAAACGGTACAAGATGGTAATTATTCGATTGGATTCTATAGTTATGAAAAGAAAATCCGGAATAAGACAAAAAAGTGCTGGATACCTTTTGTGGATTTTGCTAGTTTAGAAACAACAGATGAGAACCTAGAAACAACAGATGAGATAAATGATATTTTGTTTGATAGTGCTACAAAGTGGATGAACTATTGTTTTGTAAGCTCAGTAGCAGAACGAGAACAACCAGTAATCAGGTGCCATAACGATAGATATTTGTCAATTGAATTAACATATCGTACTCATGCAAACAAAGTTTTTGAAATATGTAATTTTATCACAATTGATTTGAAAAGAAAAAAAAGAATTTTTTTAAAAGACATTGTGGATAAGAAGACAATTATTAAAAAAATGCGAGAAGGAACAGATGTTTATTTAAAAGAATTTGCGGTTTTGGATAAGAAAGAGAATGAGAGGGCAACTTTACGGTTTCGTGAATCCTTAAAAAAGACTCCCATTACAGAGTTAGAAAAAATGGTGGATGAATGCTCTATGGATGAAAGTATGTTTCCATCTGTATCTAATGCAAAAAGAACCGGTCTTGAAAATAAAAGTGGATTTTACATACAGGGGAATATACTTGTTATTGATGATGCAAGAATGCGTCAACATGGTAGGATAATTATAAAAAATGTAATTAGCTAAGTGGAAAGCGGTAAGTACTTCCTAATTATATCAGCTAATAGGATATAATTATAAGGATTTTTTAGTTGTATAGTAAAGGATAAGTATGAGCAGAAAAACTTGTTATTTTTTTTGAAGAAAGTTGGAGAAGAATAATCATCATATATATGTTAAGAAATTAAAGATGTTAATGTGGTAAAACAAAATGTATATAATAAGATATTTGCGACAAAAAGTTCTTGGTATAAATAGAAAATGATTACGAAGAATGTCCTTAAAATGTTTTGTGACAAAGATGCTGATAGCATGATCTAAAATATTATTAAGGAGTAATTAAGGAGATAAAACAACTTACGATAGATACAGATAGGGAATCTCTCAGTGTAAGTAAGAGAGACGTCCAGTTTACATAGTTGCAAGATTTAAAGAGATTTGTTGACCGTCTGTATTGGTGTGAAGGAGAGTAGAAATTATATATGAAAAAAAGCATGTGTGCTAAGTGGTTTGAAATAAAATTATGGAAGAAACTAATAATTCTTTTCCCTATAACTTTTATAATTATTTTTGTTACTCTTTTTGAGACAACACCTGTTAATTTGAATGCTTCTAATATTTCAGAAATATATATTGGCATGCATAGTATGATGACGGATGATATTATTACTGGAAAAGCGTCGATTAAAGGGAGAGAAGATGTTGAAAATGTTGTTTGTAGTTTGAATCGAATAAAAGCAATTCGTGGAAAATATTCTGCTGAAGAATTAAGTGGTGAACCACCACAGGCAATGATTACTTGTTACGGTGAAAGCGGTAAAGAGATTTATACAGTTAAATTTTATGATGGTTTTATGATGGTAGACAATGAATTATATAGGATTACTGGCAAAGTATATAAAGAATTAGCCGAGTTGTGTGACAAGTATGGAGAGTGCCAAATTAATTGAGTAAGTCAGGGAAATTGTGAAATATTAGGAAAAGCAAATTGACAAAATCTGTGTTTATTAATATAATAGACACAGATTTTTGTTGTCAAAGCGTTATATTAAAAGTTATGGATTAATAAGGAGGGGATGAAGCTATGGTAGGCGTCAAGTAAGTTTTACTGAAACATTTATTTGTTCGTAGTAAATTATTTAAGGGAGGATTGTTTTATGATTTTAAAATTAATTAAGTACAGTTTAACGATGTTATTATGTTGTATAACTCTTATTTCATGTGGACAGGAGAACATTTCTACAAATAAACCGGATATTGGCAAGAAGGAGAATTATTCTACCGGAACGCCGGATATAATAGAAAATTCTTCGTTACCAACTCAGACTCCGAAAAAATCAAAAGGCAGAAATAAATCAAAGAGAGGGGAATTACAGGCAATATATGGGAAATGGAAAATATTAGATATGGTTGGATACGGGTATATTTATGGAGAATTTTCAATGAAAGATTATGTAGGAGGGACTGTCACTATACGTGAAAATTATATTGAGACTAATCTGCCATTGGGTAGGTGGAAATTAAAAAATCCAATTTATAAATTGGAAAAACAAAATGAAGAGGATTTTTGGGAGTATAGTCATGCTAATATTCATAGTGGATTTGGTTTTAAAAGCGAGAAAATTAAAGCAGTAACAGTCTTTGATGATAAGGATGAATGGGATGAATTTGGAAATATATTTTGGATTAGAGATAAAGACCATCTGATATTTTTTGGACCTGTTTATTTTTTGGCAAAAAGAATAGAATGAGTACATACTTAGAAATTTTACAGAGGATTCATACGAGGGGAGTATGGATGAAGATGGTTTTAATTTATTAGAAGGAAGCATGGAAAAAAACACAGAGGAGTATTTTGGAATGAAAAAAGTAAAATACATTATATTAGTTGCAGTGGCAGGAATATTGATTTTTTGCTGTTATCGGATTGTATTTGCACCACATTCTTACCGGGATGTTGTTTCTCGGGAAATAGATAATATACAGCCAAGTATTAATACGAGTTCTTTTGAAAGTTTAAGTGTACAGAAGTTTAATGATACAAAATATTATTTAGATGAGAATAATGCACTGTGGTTAAAAAGTCCAAAGGAAGAGAAAATTTGCGTTAGACAGGTTGCATATTTTCTGGTGTGGCAAAACCGTTTGATATATACAACTACCGACAATATAAAAGCGATATATGAAATGCCTCTCTTAGGGGCCAATAAAAAGTCTGAAAAGAGGGTATCGGAGGAGGCACGGATTATATTTTGTGATAATCAATTTCTTTATATTTATACGGCTCAAAAAATGTTGCTTAAATATGATTATTCATGGAAGGAAATTGAAGCAATTGATATGAAGAAAAAAGGTGTGGAAGTTAATTTTGAAAGAGCATGCGTTGTGAAAAATAAAATTGTATTTTGTACAGAAAGTGATGGTGCGGATGGTTTTGATATGTATTTGTTTGATTTAAAAACAAAGTACATACAAAAAATTCCTTTTTCTTCAAAAGAAACAAATGAGTATGCAATAAGGAATGATGTTGTTCGTTGGAAAGGAGAAATCTACTACATGAGATGTAGTTATAATGATGGAGATATGAATAATTCACTTACACGTGCAGAATCAATTGACGATGGAATATATAGATTAGATTTGGCAAAAGGAAAATTAGAAAAGATATCGGAAGATGTAGGGGAATTCTTAATAGTGATTGATAATAATCTATGTGTTGTTAGGGATTCGTTTATGTTTGGTATGACGTACAAAAAGGTCCAATAAACTGCAACATTTATAAGTGCTGAATCGTTGTATTATATAAAAGGGAAAGAGTTGACAGAACAAAAAGACTGCTAAAAGAAAGGGAGGAACAAAAGGGATGGCGCTCCGGTACAATAAAAAGTTAGTTATAATAATGATTATGTTAATATTGCTTAGTTGTACAAGCTGTGGTGTGAAGCAAAGTAAGGATAAGCAAGAGGCAAAGAAAAAGATAACAAGAGAGGGGGATTATTCCTATGCAAATTCTACGGATATAGAATTTGTAAAATCAAAATTTCCCAATATAGAAGAAATTAAAGCTGTATCATATATATATGAGAAGAAAAGTAACGATAGGGAGATTGGATTAGAATGGATACATTTTGAAGGCATCATAAATATTGGTGAGAATTTCTCGGAAAAAATTGCAAGAGAATATGATTGGGAACCGTGTGATACTATACCAAATTTATCAATAAAGACAAAAAATACGGATTATATGTATTGCGAGGAATTTACGGATGACTATACGTCCGATTCATTTGTTGGAGAATTCTATTTTGTTCCAAGTAGTAAACAACTAATATTTTATGGGGAGTATTAAAGAAGTTAATTTATATGCGAGGGGATTTGGATGAAAAAAATCATTTTAAACAGTATATGTCTGTTAGGAATAGTATTACTTTGCTCGTGCAGCAATACGTCGGTATCCGTAGCACCGAGAAGCGAAAAAACACCTCATGCGACGGAAGAAAAATCAAAATCACATGAAACGAAAACGGAAAATGTTAATACCGATAAAATGCAAGGGGTTTATCTACGCAGCTGCAAACCGGTTTGGCAATATTCTCAGGTGTATGACGGAGATTACTATTATTTAGTAACGGATGGTAATTGGAACTATACGGTAATGAAAAATAAAGAACCCATTGGAAAGTTTTTAATTCCCAAAGGCGGAATCATGGGGACTTTTGCGGTAGAAGGCGATAAGGCGTATACTATCATATATTCAAATGATGAGGATGAATTATACCCTACATATTTAGCGCAGATAGATTATAAGAAATCCAGTATTAAGAAAATAGATATTGATTTTACTATATTAGACCGTGTGTATGGTGATGATAGGTTTGATTACATGCAGATACAAGATGAAAAAATATTTTTTGATAATCGTGAGAAGTATCCGGACGATATTTATCATTTGAATCCATATAAAAGTGGACAGTTTAGCATGTATGATATAAAAAAAGAAAAAATGACAGCACTCAATATACCAAAAGAGATGCAGAAGGCATTGCCCCATGTAAATTTAGTTGGAAATGCTTTTTGGTATGCAAATGAAATCAAGGGGAAAGTTGCTATCTATACTTATAATTGGAAGACAGGGGAGCAAAAGAAAGCTGCATCGAGTAAAATAGACAAAAAAGCAAAAGGAAATTTGATGATATATGTGGATGAGGATTACATATATTGTAGTGAGCTGGCAATTCCAAGACATGGTGGAAAAGCGAAAAAGGTTTTGAAAGATGCAGTAGTGTGTCCCGAGTATTGGTATGGCAATAGGTCGGGCAGCAGGTTTTTTTCGTCAAATTCTAAATATCTTTACTATTTAGATAAAAACTATCATTTGAAGAGATATGACAAAAGAACCGGATCGGTGAAAGGGTATGGGAAAGAGAAGTACATGAGTGTGGATTGTACAGAAAAGGGAGTGTATGTAAAAAAATATAAAAAAGTTATGTTTCCGGGCTATACCGGGTCTGGGTGGTATTACGATGATGATATCGAGGATCCTGATGTAAAAGAAAGAACAAAACTAAGATTCTTTAAGGAATAAATAAGGAGAGTTAAACATGCTTTGATGCTAATAGAGGAAGATATTGCAACATTTTTGAAGGGTGAATCGTTGTATTATATAAAAGGAAAAGAATTGACAGAACAAAAAGAGAGGGAGGAACAAAAGGGATGGCAATCCGGTACAATAAAAAGTTAGTTATAATAATGATTATGTTAATATTGTTTAGTTGTACAAGCTGCGGTGTGAAGCAAAATACGGATAAACAAGAGGTAAAGAAAAAGATAACGTGGGAGGGGGATTATCCCTATGCAAATTCTACGGATATATTTTGTGTGGAGAAAAATAATTTATTTTCATATGACATAAACGGAGAAAATAAGAGAAAGCTAAAGGCAACAATGGGGGAAGGGTGCTTGATTCGAGTAACGGATGATTGGTTGTATTTTAAGAAGGAGATTAAAAAAAATACCCAATATGGGATAGAAATTGAAGCAGTATGCCGCATTCCTTTAAAGAAGGGGAGAGGTGGGAGAAGTGTATTAGCAGGCAAAGAGCAAAACGTTGTGGAGCATTTGGATGGAGTAACTGAAGCAATAGTCGTAGATAAGTATCTTGTTTATTTACGCTCTGCATCATGTGTAAACTATAATAATTCTTTAGTGGGGAGTTATATTATACAACAAGAAGATGAGATTTTTTTAGTTGATCTGAAAAATAATAAAACAAAAAAGTGCATCGTTCCAAAAGAAATAACAAGTCTAAAAATACTGGAGTGGCAAGTGTTTGGAAGTTCGTCGAAAGGAATTGTATGGGGAGAAGAGGCTTTGTTTTATTATGATATTAAACAAAACAAAGTTAGTTTGATTAACGAAAAACAGACAAGTAATGTGGCATTTGACCCATTAAAGGATGAAGTTTATTATTGCAAAGAAAATCGCCCTCAAATAATAGAGAAATATAGTATTAAAACGGGTGAAAAGAGTGCGATAATAACCAAAAAAGAAGTTTTACCGGTGCTTGTTAATTGCCTGTGTGTTTCTATGGATGATATAAAAAAATTTAGCATAGAGGAATTGTATTATAGTAAAGAAAAGATTTATTTTTCGGTAAAAACAAAAGTGAAGGGCGGTTACAATAGAGAGGTATTGTTATCCTATCAAGTAAATAAAAATTTAGTGCTTTATGAGCCGGAATTGGATAATGCAAAACATTTATATTTGTCGTGGAATGAGAAAAATGTATTTATGATATTGTTAGGTTGTGTTCAAGGCAAGTGGTTTTGGCAGGACGAAAATGGGTTGCTAAAATATGATAGCAAAACAGGAGCTGTCCGGTTATGTGATAGAGATGGAATGGATAATGAAATTTATGCAATTAAGAGTATGAAAGAGTTGAGAAAGTGGGATGAGTAAGATTAAAAAAATTGGTTTGGCAGGAGTGGTACTTGCAATTGTTTTTGTAGTAGCTTTTATCTGCTTTAATAGAAAAGAGAAAAATAAAATAGAAGAAAAGGAAACAAAGAAAAATGAATGTGCAGAAATGCAGTTGTTTGAGTATCCAACACAAATTCCGGATATCAATGCACAATCAGAGGGCTTAAAGATGATTTGTGCGGATAGAACGGCAAAGTATTGGCAGATTAGCGAAGGAAAATGTTATACGATGCAGTCCGATGGTGATAGAAATTATATAGTTCTTTGCAATGGAAATACAATTGGCGGTTTTTCTTTGTCTGATGGTTATATAGCAGGACTTGTAAGATACAAAAAAGAGTTTTATGCACTGCGAATATGTGCCAATGAATATACGGATAAAGACACCAAATTTGAAGAGGCCGTTTATAAATGGAGTATTGGAAAAATAGATTTTAAGAACAATGCATTTGTAGAAATCTTTAATGCTAGTGAAAGCAGGTCGGACTCCCAGATACCGGATGCTTATGATGTGTGTGTTTATAAGGATAAAGTTATTCTTTATTACCAAGAGAAAATACATATTTGGAACATGACAGGAAAGAAAAACAAAGCCGTTATAAATGCGCCACATCTACCGCAAGGGGATTCGGATTATACGGTATATGATAATAAGATATTTTATGGTATCCACGATGAAAATAAGATAAATTTGTACTATTTTGATATGCAGAATAATATGGAAAAGAAATTTTATTCATATGTTAGCAAAAATGCAGTTAAAAATTGTTCTGTCAGTATTAAATTTGATAATGAAAATTTGTATGTGTCAAATTGCATGGTAAATAGACAGGACGGAACAAAAAAACAAATCTTTAACAACGCTGTCAAAGATGGCGGAGATGTATTGTTTTCATGCACAAACAAAAATATATATTATTTGGACAAAGAACGTCAGGTGCATAAAATAAACAAGGTGAGTTTAGCGGATACAATTGTATATAAGAAAAAGGCGTCCGATGTACAGACATCAAAAGATTGTTTGTTTATTAAGAAATATGACGAAGAACTGGAACCTGATTATGAGACTGATTATGGTGAAATACAAAATTGGGATGTGCCGGACAAATGTAGAGTTGTTCAGATGTCAGAGCGTGGGGGAAAAGCAGTGCAGGTGGGAAAAATCAATGAAAATATGGCGGACTGTCCGGATGTGAATGCGAATAATTATTTCCAAAGTGTTTGTGATGCTTCGCAGTATTCACAGGTAGTAAATGGGAACTACTATTACCTCCGTATGGACAAAACGAAAAATAAGTATTTTGTGTATAAAAATAGGAAAAAGATTTTGACGTTTACATTGGGAAATCAAGAAAGACTAATTGCCTTTGTAAGATATAAGAATGCATTTTATTTTGTGAAACAGCGCGACGATGATTGGGAGGACTTATTTAACATATATTCTGCAACTATATACAGGATTTCTGAAGAAAGCCAAAGACCGGAAGTTTGCTTTGAATGGAAAACGAGAATTGGATTTTTGGTCACTTTGGACGAACAATCATCATTTTTTAATAAATGTTTTCTTAGTGGTGGAAAATTTTGTTTTGTAAGACGAAATTTCCTTTATGGAATTCGGTTGACAGATGGAAAACTGGTTGATTTTAATAACGTATCGAAAGGCACGAAAAAGAGACTTGGTATCTCTTATAAAACTAAAGTACAGTATAGTTCAGTGCTTCGTGTAAAAAAACGTATGTTAAAAAGTGCATATATTCAAACAAGAACTTTATATGATTTTAGCAGTAAATATTTGCTTTACATAGATAAAAAGTTTAATCTGTGCAGATATGATATGAGTAATCAAAGTGAAACGGTAATTGCAAAAAAATGTGTTGGAGTGGCCTGTATAAAAGGGAATATATGTGTACGAAAATACAAGGCTAATATGGCATATTTGAAATGTGATGAAGATGATGAGGCAGAGAGCATATATGACAGTGATTGTCCAATTTATCAAATGACGATGGATGGAAAGGGCATTTGTACATTACGTTAAGCTGATTCGGCTGAAGTAATTTAATTATGACGATTCTCGTGGTGGAATTTTTTGATTACCGAAGCGTTATTGATTAATACGGAGGATGTAAATGAAAAAGAGGAAAATAAAACAGAAGAAAAGAAAATGGCTTTATGTTAGGGGCTATTCAAAAGAATGGGAATTTCTTGAAGACAACGATAAGGAAGCATCCGATGAATGGAGTGATGTACTGTATCGAATTCGCTGCGTGGATGGAAAAGTTGAGAAACTGGAAGAAAATAACCCGGTAGATGAAACAGAAATGAGGTGAATTGTAGCTGTGGAAAATAAATATATCCAATACGATGCAACATATTGAGGGCTAAATTGTTGTATTTGAGGAAAACATAAATTGACAAAATCTGTGCTTGTTAATATAATAAATATAGTTTTTATAGTGCTAAAGCGTTATATATCAAATGATATGAATTAATGAGGAGGGTGTGTATTATGAAAAAAACTAAAAATATTCTAGTTACGGTAGGAATTGTAATTTTACTTGCGGTGATAGTCTATGTTCGTAGCAGGATTTCTCCATTGTTTGGTAATTATAGTGTTGAAAAGATTGAAAAAAAGGTAGAAGCAAAACCAACGATGGACACAAAATCACAAGAAACAAAAAAGTCTCAGGGGAAAACTGAGACTTTACAAAAAGGTATCAATTCGTATTGGAATATGCAAGGAAGTGGTAAAGTTAAATTTGATGCGAGTGCAGGTTTTTATGATGAATGGGGAGATATTCCGGCTTTGAAGTATAAAACAAAAATGAATTTTATAAAGATTGCAAAACTAAAAAAAGGCATTCTGTATCACTTGAAGATTGAACAGGCATCAGATCTTAAGATTCCAACAAAAAGGCTTAGCCTTGGTTATTTTTATGTGAAAAAAAATAGGATAATGCGTATATGGGAAAATAACGATTATGAGGCACAAGGAAATGTTTGGACGCTGTCGAAGAAAACGTTAAATAGAATCATAAAGACCAGTGAGATTCCAAAGTATAGTACAATTGTTTGGCAGAAAAAGACATATAAAGATACATTAAAACACGATAAGATAGACTGGCATCAGTACTTAAAAAAGATTCAAGATTCGCCTAAAAAGAGACTGCGTTATGGTGGCTACTATCAATATCCACAGCATTCAGGATATTGGGAGACTTTTATTTGGGAAGAAGGAACTGGGTTGATTTTTTACCAGAGTGGATATAGAGATGGGGTGGAATGTATTAGGTTGAAAAAGAAGGGTGTGAAACTTCCAAGTGATGTATGGTATGATTGAGGTGATTTTACTGCAACATTCCGGAAAGGTGAATCGTTGTATTTGAGAAAGTGTTGATTTATATGAGGGGGTATCCGAATGAAAAAAATATTGTTTTGCCTGTTTTTGGGCATCAGTTTACTTGTTAATGTTGTTTTGAGTATATTTGTATTAAATAAAGAAAAAACATATGTGCAATTATCGCAGGACAAAGTAGTTTCTGTAGATAATGCTAATCCGATTGACAGCTATTTTGATAAGGTGATGAAACAAGATATGACATACGCTGAAATCAGGGGCAAGCAAAGATTATACGGGAAATTATAGGAAACGGAATATGAAAATGTGATACACTGGTTGAGTGAACGGTGTAAATATGAGGATGATAAAAAAAGCATAGAAAAATTTGATTATCAGGTGAAAAAATACATAAAAGAGGCACAAGCTGTTTTGCAAATAAGTAAAGCAGAAACAAATTCGTTGAATAAATCACCGAGTGAAAGAGTAAAATCCTTGGGTGAAACAGCAGAAACTTTACGTGATGAAGGAGAACTTTACCGAGATATTTGTTTACAAATAATAGAGAAGTCCGGTAACAAGTATAGTTTTTTGAAAAGAGATTACGATAAAGTAATTATAGAATAGTTGGTGCACAAGTAAATGCTGTACCTGAGTTTATGAAAGATTACAATTTGGGCGGCATAAATTACAGTGAGCCATTTTCAAAATTAAGTGTGGAGGGATAAAATGGAGGAACTGCGTTACAGCAAAAAAAGAATAAGGATTTATATTGGTACTTTATTGGGAGTTATTCTGGCAATAGGTTTGATAATAGTATGTAATCACTGTGTATCTGAAAAGAAAAGTGATAGCAAATATAATGAAAGCATAGAAACTAATGGGAGTATTTTAAACAATATTGTTTTTGGTGGAGAACTGGCAGAAGAAAGTGGAAAAATCTATTATTCAAATGCAAACGATAATTGGAGTTTATATCGTAAAAATTTAAAAGGAGAAACAGAACAAAAACTGCATGATAATAGATGTGACAATATAAATATAGGAAAGGGATGGTTATTTTGCAGAGATGTTAAAAATCATCAAATTATTAAAATGAGATTGGATGGTAGTAAAAAACAGGTTATTTATAAGGGAATAATTGACAATTTGGCTTATTATGGAGATTACCTATATTTTTTAGAGGAAAGAGAGGGAATACAACATATAGCCAAAATTCGATGTGATGGAAGTGAAAAAACATACATTTATTCCAATCGTGAAGATAGAATTTGCAATCTTATTTTAGTACAGGACTGGATTTATTATTACAGCATGAATGATAAAATGATAGAAAAGGTAAACATTGATGGTTCATCTAATACAAATGTTGTGAAAGCGGAAATGGATTTTTTTATAGCGGACAAAAAAGGAATTTATTTTGCCGACAAAGAGAAACAAAAAGTTTGTTATGTGGATTATGACGGAAAGCACTTATCTGTAATCAGTAATAGTTGTCCAAGGTATATGTACATTTTTGAAGGACAGCTATATTATTGCAATGGAAATGATAGTATATGGAAAGAAGAACTTCGAGAAGATAAATCCGAAAAATATGTTGATAAAAAAGTGTTACGTTTTTACAAAACCGACAATGTATTGTTATATTATTATATAGAAAAAAGCGGTAGAGAGGAAAAAATATGTCAACAAATTTTAAGCCGTGAGAGTATACAGCCTGTTAAGGTTACAGATGAAACGGGGAAAAAATGCACGTTGAAACTTGCTAAATTAAATGAAAAAGATACGGGAGTATATTTTAGAGAGGCTGATCCCACGAGTGTGTTCGGGCAGATTGATAATGGGCATTACTATTATTTGAAATCAAATAGCAAAAGGGAATATAAAATTTTTAGAGATGAAGATGTTTTTGTGGGAGAATTTACGTTGGATTATGGATACATATCCGGTTTTGCTAAATATCAAAATGATTTTTATGCTTTTATAACAATAGAAGAAGGAGAAGCGGAGGTGGAGACAACGAGACAGGCACTTGTTCGTGTCGATTTGAAAAACAAAAAAGTTCAATCAATTATAGATGATTATGAAAAAACAGAAAATGCGGATTCACAGGACAATTATTTTCGGGCTGATCATTTATATGATTATTCAGCACTTTATCAGCAATGCATATATCATGATTCAAGAGATGAAGTGATAGACAAAAAGTTGGATTATCAACCATATAAATCCGGCAAATCATTACAAAGATTTAGTATTAATAATAAGAAAAGGACAGAGAAGATTTTATCTACATCGAATATGAACGAGGCTAAGCCGTACCTGACTTTTGTTGATGGACAGATTTTGTATGGAAGGCAGAAAGGGAAAAAAGTATATTTATATGCTTATGATTTAAACACAAAAAAAGAAAGTGAAATATTATGCTATAAAAGAAAAAAGGCATATAAATGTTATGGAGTACCGCCCTTTCATCCAACTAACTACGATTGTGTTTTTGTGACAATGGATGAAACATATATTTATTGTCAGGAGTTCGCAATTCCCCGCAAAGGTGGGAAAATGCGGCCATTATTGAGAAATGCTGGAGAATATTGGGGAGGTCAATTTGCATTTTCTACTAATAGAAAATATATTTTTTATTTGGACAAGAAGTATCGGCTTCATCGAGTTGATAAAAAGACAAGAAAGGATGTTAAATTATCAAAGAAAAAATGGATGTCAGTGTATGCCACAGATGAAAAGATATATCTAGTGGAGTACGATGAAGATATAGTGGGAGCATATTGGCAGGAAGATGAGGGGGATGTAGTACAGGACCATGATTATCCGGGTGAAAATGCTTTATATTGCATGGATTTCCAAGGTGATATGAAGAAAGTAGGATGAAACATTTATGAAGGGAGATAAAATGAGAAAAAAGGGGAAATTAATAATTATTTGCTGTATTTTATTTGGAATTATGTTATTTATAGGATTGGCATATTGGATATTGATTTTTATTCCAAGAGAGAGGATGAAAGGATGCTATTTTGGTTATGAACAAATGCCAATAATGTCAAACGAAAAATATACTGGTAAAATTGATGCAAAAATGGAACATATTCTAATTGAAGATCATGCCGGAACAAAAGTTACAGAGCTTGATTTATTAGGTAATAGCCCAGATCAAGTGGTGTTAGGGGAGAAGACCTTTTTTTTACTATATCGATGGGATGACCAAAAAGGAACTGGAAAAATTGTTCAATATGATTACAAGTCAAATAAATTAAAAGAATGTAGGGTGTCTAATGTTGCAACAATCGCATGGAAAGACAACTATTTATTTTTTGGAAATTGGGATTTAAAGGATGATTACCGTTATTATTTTGAATCTTATTATAAAGGATTTTATGCAAATTGTTATATAGAGGAAGAGAAATTTGGAAAACAGCCGAAAAAAATAATAAAGAATCATGACTGGGGATGCAAAATTGGAAATACCAAGATGTATTATCATGAAGAGGGCTTTTTTTCAACAGAACCTTCATGGTTAGATTATGCAGGAACCTCAACGGGAAATTTTACGTTGGATGATGTGAAATCTAATTATCAGGCAGAAACAAAGCAAGAGAAGATTAATCGAACTTTACTTGTGAAGGAAATAGGGCAATGTGGTATTTCAAACCCTAATTATTTAATAGTCGAATACCAAATGGGAGATAAGATTTATGGTGTTTGTAATGTGTTACGAGAGTATATTCCAGCATATCCGATTGAGTCAAAGGATGTGGTTATGGCGTGCTGTTATAAAATTAGTAAAAAAAATAATAAGTTGAAGATATTAAAAAAGCAAAGTTCCAGTATTGCAATAATAGCAGAAAATGATGAATTTGTTTATCAAACTGACAATAAAATTATCAAGAAAAATTTAAAAACAGGAGATACACAAACAATATTTACATTTAGCAAGTATTTTTCTGCAAATATAGATGTGCAAGGGGATTATTTGCATATTTATGAGGGAGATAGGAGCAGCTACATAAAGTGGACGTAGAAGGAGGTAGATTGTTGTCAATGAAAACAATGAGAATGTGGCGGAAACGTATGGCTATAATCTTTTGTTGTGTAAAATCAAAAAAGAACTTTCGCAGAACAATACAGATGGCAGTGCTAGTTACCAGATCGTAGTAAACGAATATGATAAGTCTGGCAAACTCGTGGAAACAAAAAGCAAACAGTCTGTATTGGTGTGAAGGAGAGGAGAAATTAATGCAAAGTATTTTAGTTCAATTATTAATGAATAAAGAATTGTTATTAATATATGAGATAGCATCATTTGCTATTGGAATTATACTTCTTTATGTAACAGAGAAAACACAAATATACTATGATATATGCATTTTTCTTGTTGTTGCGTTTGATTGTTTTATGATAGGGTCCTTTTTGGGGGAACAATTATTTTATAATGAGGTCTCTTTTTTTGTAGGAGGACTTATTGGGATGTTTCTTTTGATATATATACATTTTAAAAGCAAAAGTGTCATTAGAGAGATTTTTTCAATGTTGACAATAGCGAAAATTTTGATAATTATAAAAAATTTTACGACGCCTCATGAGTTGCCGGAGCAGGAATTAGAAGTTTTTAAGATATCTTTTATAGGTGCTCTTTTGGCAATTATAGTTATTGTAATTATAAGAGAAGTTATTAAGCGGCGCGGAATGTATGACTTCAAAACAAATGATAGTTACTATAAAATATTGTGTGTGCATTAGACTGGAATGAAAATTCAAGTGGCTTATTTTTTATCCTTAATACCATATTAAATATAAGAGAATTTTGGTATGTGATATTGTAGCCGTTACCGTTGTTTGTGGTGTTGGTACTGTTTATTGCAAGTAAATTGTCAGTAAAAGCGGTAGTTGGAATGTGTATTGCAGACTATGTTTTATTCGTAGGAAAAGAACTTTTTTATGCAAATCATGGGGGACTATGTTTTTTTGAAGTTTATGGCGTGGTAGAAATTAATCTTTTGAGAATTGCATTGTGTGTTATGTTTAGTCTTATAGTAATGACATACAGAATTTTGTTACAGCAGTTGACAAACTCCCCAAATTAGACTAACATAACAAGTGTTATGATGAAAAACAAACAAGAAACCATTGAAAAAATTAAACAGGCGGCGTTGGAAGAGTTTTACGCCAATGGATATGCAAAAGCAAGTCTTAGGACAATCTGCTGCAGGGCGGGTGTTACGAAGGATTCCGAGAGCGTGTTGAAAAAATGATGGAGCAGTCATTTCTTACATATTACCGGAGCCAACTTAAGACAATGCCGGATAAAGGATTGATAAAATATTGGCAAAGCAGCGGCTAGACAGTTGTTTGCGGATTGTAAAAGAGGATTATGACATGGAATACAGCCTGTGTTTAGTGAAACAGATTGGTATTTACGCCGGAGGCGGAACCGAAAGATTAATAGAGAGTTTAAGAAAGCTTCACAGAGACTAACTGTGGAGCTTTTTTTACAACATAACAATTCATAACAAACGTTACGAAAGGATGATACGATGAAAGAGAAAGTAAGTGTGACCGGTGTGCCGGAGACAATGATTCAGACTTTATATGCGAGGGCAAAGGAATCGGAGAAAGACAATCCGATGATTCAGGATGATATGGCAGCAGAGATTGTGTCAAAGCTGGATTACGATTTTTCTAATGCGGATAAAGATAAGGCGATGAGTTATGGTGTAATCGCAAGAACGATTGTACTGGATGAGATGGTAGAGCGGTATTTGAGTAAAAATGCAAAGACCGTTGTGATAAATATTGCCAGTGGTATGGACACAAGATGTTACCGAATGAAAGGAAAGTATCTGCGCTGGTACAATGTGGATTTGCCGGAAACAATGGAGATAAGAGAAAAGTTTCTTACGGAAAACGGGCCGATTTATCAGATTGCAAAGTCAGCAATGGACGCATCCTACACGGATGAAATCGTGTGTGACGGCGAAAATGTATTGGTTGTGATTGAGGGACTTTCTATGTATTTACAAGAAAAAGATGTGCTACAGATGTTTTCCATTATAGAGAAAACTTTTCCAAAAGTTACCGTTATGATTGAGACGATGTCGCCGTTTGTCGTGCGTCATATAAAGGAAAAATCAATTGAAGGCAGTAATGCAAAATTTACATGGGGTGTCAAAAACGGAAAATTGCTGCAAAAGCTTGTTCCGGCATTTTCATATAAACAAGAAGTAAGCCTGATTGAAGGCATGAAAAAAATGATGCCGATATATCGTATTATTGGTAAAATTCCTGCAGTCAAAAATTTTTCAAATAAAATTATTGTTCTTGAAAAAGAATAAAAGTTAATGAGGTAAAAGTACATAGCCTATTGACTTAGCATTGCCATCTGCCTTATGATAGAGCAAAGAATAAATGAAAAGAGGAAAATTATGAACATCGATGAAATGTTAGAAATTAGCGATTGTCCATTATGTGATGGCGGTGCGTTATTAGAAGAGGAATGTGGATGTAGTTATTATGTATCATGTCTGGATTGTGGATGTCATACGGTAAATATTGATTTCCGTTCGGATGAAGAGCGCTTGGATGCCGCCAAACGTGCAGTTATGCTTTGGAATACCGGAAAGGTAATATCAAGCAGTCCTGGCGAATGAGAGGCTGCCCGTGAATGTCCTTATGAACCGTTTCTAAAAAGCTTTCATACAATAAAATAAGAAACATAAGGCGGGCAGATACCGATGAAGGAAAGGACAAAAGTAATTGTGGACGACACAACCATTTATGAGGTGGATTTAGCGTGTTATGAATCTTTGACGCCGGAGGAAAAAAGAAAATATTTCCCGCAGGCATGGAAAGAGGAGAACGGTTCTATTGGACGGAATCATTCATTTCAGACGAATCGTAAATAAAAAATGAGGCGGTTATCCGCCCCATTTTTTTGCATTAAGCAATTTTCAATTAGCAGCCGCAGCCGAATCCACCGAATCCGTTATTGCCTCCGCAGCAGCAGAGGATAATGAGAATCCAAATGATGCAGCTGCAATCACCGCCCATGCCGCCGCCAAAGCCGTTACCACAGCCGCCGCAGCAAAGAAGTAAAAGGATAATAATCCAGCAGCAGGAAGAATTGTTCTCGTTGCAGGAGCATCCTCCGCCACAGTTTGTTGCTGACAAATCACTCATAGGTTTGCCTCCTAAATTTCATTTACACTGTTATCCTATGCAGGGTGGCTTGGGTGATTTACACAAAAAAATGAAAAAAAAGACGGAAATATTTTATTTGCATATAGACAGAGAATATACTATAATATTGACAGCATTATGATTAGTGATAATATGGCTTTTTTGCGTTAGATAGTGAGAGAAAAAAAGATAAAATGAAAAAGAGGGATTCACGACGATGAAACGATATCAGTGGATGGGGATTATGCTGAGCCTTGTTTTGCTTCTGTGCTCGTGCGGTACGGACAAAGAGGTTGAGAAGAAAGCCGGCGAAAGTACGAGTACACCGTCTGCAACAGCGAGCGTTACGCCGTTGATTTCAGAGGATGAGGCTTTTTCAGAGGCAGAGAAGATTGTAAAAACAATGACAATTGAACAAAAAGTAGGACAGATGTTTTTGGTGGATTTACTGCAGTTAGATGTATCACCATCGGTGGACGGAACCGCTTATAAGGCGACGGACAGCATGAAACAGGCAATTATTGATTATCACCTGGGTGGCGTCTATCTTACGAAGGAAAATATTAAGTCGCAGAAGCAGACGAAAAAACTGGTGCAGAATTTACAGGCGAGCGTTGTATCAGGAAGTGCGCTTTACGTTGCCGTAGAGGAAGACGGTGGTGGAGAAAATTCCATTTCTGCCAAAGTTGAGGATTTAAAAGATACCGGTTATGTTACCCCAAAAGAAATGGGACAAAATATGACGGCAAACCAGATTTATGAATCGGGGAAAACGATTGCCGGAGAATTGACGAAAATCGGTATAAATCTGAATCTGGCGCCGGTGGCGGATTTGGCAAGTGCCCAAAATCCATCGTATGCAATGCGCTGCCTGGGAAGTGATGCGGATGGCGTGGCAGATTTGTTGGATGATTTTGTAAGTGGCATGCGCGAGGGCGGACTTTCCGTGACGCTTAAGACTTTTCCGGGAATTGGTAATGTTTCTGCGGATGTGACAGAGTCAATTGCCGAAAATACAGACAGTCTGATGACGATACGTGATACGAATTTTGTGCCGTATGCGAGCGGGATTCAGGCAGGCGCTGACTGCGTGATGGTGAGCAATGCCGCATACAGTAAGTTGACGGTGAAAAAAGTACCGGCATTTATGTCGCAGGATATTGTGACGAAACTTTTACGGGAAGAACTCGGATTTGATGGAATTGTTATGACAAGCCCACTCAATGATAATGTGATAGAGAACAATTATACAAATGAATTTGCCGTAGTGGAAGCGGTAAAAGCAGGATGCGATTTAATCGTCCTGCCGGGGAATTTCAAGGAGTGCTATGAGGCTTTAATTACTGCCGTGGAGGAAGGCAGGATTGATGAAAAAGTGATTAACACATCCGTCCGGCGAATCTTACAGAATAAGATTCAAAGGGGCATACTTGTGTTAGAATAAACAGCAAAAGGAAGGACTTGAAATGAACTCACAGGTTGATGAAACTTATTACGATGGACTGCATGAAGAGTGTGGTGTTTTCGGTGTCTATGATTTGGATGGCGGTGATGTTGCCTCCACAATTTATTATGGACTTTTCGCTTTGCAGCACAGAGGTCAGGAAAGCTGTGGTATTGCGGTCAGCGATACAAAAGGACCGAAAGGAAAAGTATTGTCTTCAAAAGGCATGGGACTTGTCAATGAAGTCTTTGATTCTGAAAAACTTGAAAAACTCAAAGGAAATATCGGGGTTGGACATGTCCGTTACTCGACGGCAGGTGCGAGCAATGGACAGAATGTACAGCCGTTAGTATTAAATTATGTCAAAGGTATTCTTATGTTAGCACATAACGGAAATCTGGTAAATGCGCCGGAACTCCGCAAAGAACTGGAATACACAGGGGCTATTTTCCAGACGACCATTGATTCGGAAGTCATTGCGTACCATATTGCGAGAGAGCGTTTGAAAACAGGTACGGTAGAAGAAGCTGTGAAAAATGCGATGAAGAAATTAAAAGGTGCATATTCACTTGTGATTTCCAGTCCGAGAAAATTGATTGGTGCCCGCGATCCATTTGGTTTTCGCCCTCTGGTGATTGGAAAACGAGATAACAGTTATCTGCTTGCCAGCGAAACTTGTGCACTCAATGCTGTTGGTGCAACATTTGTCCGGGATGTTAAACCGGGTGAAATTGTTATGTTAGACAAAAACGGTATTACATCGGATGAAAGTCTCTGCAGGGTAAAACCGGCAAGATGTATTTTTGAATATATTTATTTTGCAAGACCGGACAGTTATGTGGATGGTGTGAGTGTTTATAATTCACGTATTATGGCAGGAAAAATCCTTGCCCAGATGCATCCGGCAGAAGCGGATATTGTCATTGGAGTGCCGGATTCCGGAAATGCGGCTGCGATGGGATTTGCCTTGGAGTCAAATATTCCGTATGGTGTTGGTTTTATCAAGAACAGTTATGTGGGAAGAACATTTATTAAACCCAAACAGTCTGCCCGTGAGTCCAGTGTAAATATTAAGCTGAATGCCCTGAAGGAAGTGGTTAATGGCAAGCGTGTTGTGATGGTCGATGATTCGATTGTGCGTGGTACGACGAGCGGTCACATTGTAAAAATGCTCAAAGATGCCGGAGCGACTGAGGTGCATGTAAGAATCAGTTCGCCGCCATTTTTGTTTCCATGCTATTTTGGAACCGACGTGCCAAGCTGCGACCAGCTGATTGCACATGACCACACGGTATCCCAGATTTGTGAGTTGATTGGAGCGGATTCGCTTGGTTACTTAGATGGCGAGAGACTGCCGGAATTGATTGAGGGAGACACTGGTTACTGTGATGCGTGCTTCTCCGGAAATTACCCGGTAGAGCCGCCAACCGAAGATATTCGTGGAAGTTTTGAACCGTAAATAGGTGTTAAGGAAAAGCCCTGGCACTATTTTATAAAAGGATAGAGAAAGGAAAGAAAGAATATGAGTACAGACAGATATGTAAGCCCGTTGTCGGAGAGATACGCCAGCAAAGAAATGCAGTTTATTTTCTCGCCGGATATGAAATTTCAGACTTGGAGAAAATTATGGATTGCATTAGCAGAAACCGAGAAAGAACTTGGCTTAAAGGATGCAGATGGAAATCCACGTATTACAGACGAGCAGATTGAGGAGTTAAAAGCACATGTGACAGATATTAATTATGATGTTGCAAAAGCTCGCGAAAAAGAGGTGCGCCACGACGTAATGAGCCATGTATATGCATATGGCAAACAGTGTCCAAAGGCAGCAGGAATCATTCATCTCGGAGCAACTTCCTGCTATGTTGGTGATAATACAGACGTCATTATCATGACCGAAGCACTTAAATTAGTAAAGAAAAAACTGGTGAATGTCATTTCCGTATTATCTGATTTTGCAATGAAATACAAAGACCTTCCGACGCTTGCATTTACTCATTTCCAGCCGGCACAGCCGACAACAGTTGGTAAGCGTGCAACGCTTTGGATTCAGGAACTTGTGATGGATTTGGAAGATTTGAATCACGTGCTGTCTCATATGAAACTTCTTGGTTCGAAAGGAACTACCGGTACACAGGCAAGTTTCCTTGAGCTGTTTGACGGTGATGAGAGCAAATGTAAAGAAGCGGACAAACTGATTGCAAAGAAAATGGGATTTGACGCATGCTTCCCTGTTTCCGGACAGACCTATTCCCGTAAATTGGATACTCGCGTAGTAAATATACTTGCCGGCATCGCAGCCAGCGCACATAAATTTTCAAACGATATCCGTCTTCTTCAGCATTTGAAAGAAGTGGAAGAGCCATTTGAAAAGAGCCAGATTGGTTCCTCTGCAATGGCATACAAGAGAAACCCAATGCGAAGCGAAAGAATTGCATCCCTGTCCCGCTATGTGATGATTGATGCCTTGAACCCGGCGATTACATCGGCAACTCAGTGGTTTGAGAGAACGCTCGATGATTCTGCAAATAAGCGTCTGAGCGTAGCAGAAGGCTTCCTCACAATCGACGGTATTTTGGATTTGTTCTTAAATGTAGCCGATGGACTTGTTGTTTACGATAAAGTAATTACAAAACGTCTCATGTCCGAACTTCCATTTATGGCAACCGAAAATATCATGATGGATGCCGTAAAAGCCGGCGGCAACCGTCAGGAACTGCATGAGAAGATTCGTGAGCTTTCCATGGAAGCAGGCAGAAATGTAAAAGAGCGCGGCTTAGACAATAACCTCTTAGAGTTGATTGCCGCAGACGATGCCTTCCCAATGACTTTGGAAGAATTGCAGAAGACCATGGACCCAAGTAAATATGTTGGCCGTGCACCAAGTCAGGTAAAAGAATTTGTTGAAGACGTGGTCACACCAATTCTCGATGAAAACAAAGACTTGCTTGGAATTAAAGCAGAGATTAACTGCTAATTAAGGAAAGTAAGTATTATGTAGACAAAGTTGGTGCTAGGACTGTTCTGTTGTCCCAGCACCATTTTTCTTTGTTTGTGGGTTTGCAGCAGTTGTGGAGCAATGGAGAAATCCATTATATATAAGCATCAAAAGTCTTAGGCAACGCTAATCCGTTCAAAATTAAAAAAGAGTTGTACAAAATAGAAAACCACTTGCAAGCAAAGCAACCATAAAGTAGAAAATCTGGGAAAAGAGTTGTTTTGTCTGGGAAAATTCGATTGGAATTTTAACAAAACTCAGATTAAAGGAATAAGTTTGCGCTAAATGTTCGCTGTCAATTCCTTTGGATTCCAGTAATTCCGTAGAAAAACAAAAAAAGTCCCACCGAACACTTGACACAAACTGACACAAACACCCACTAGTTTCTTCCCTCATCTTATGATATAATCATACCAAATGACAAGGAGGTGGCGTTATGCCATTATTAAATAAAGAAAAAATGATGGATGGTTTTGGCAAGGCAGTTGACGCCGTGAACAATGCGGCAGACAAAGCCGGCAAGTACGCCAAAGAAAAAGAACTGGACAAGAAAATTGACCATGCCGCAGAGGTTGTCACCAAAGAGGCAAAAAAAGTTGGTAAAGAAATCAAGAGTGTATTTTCAAGCGAGAAAAAATAGAAGAAGAGGATTGTAAATTATGTGGATTGCAGATGGATGGAACGATTATGAAGTGTTAGATACTTCGGCGGGAGAAAAATTAGAGCGGTGGGGTGATTATATTCTTGTGCGCCCGGACCCGCAGGTGATTTGGAACACACCGCATAAAGTAAGAGAGTGGAAACAGAAAAACGGACATTACCACAGAAGCAATAAAGGCGGCGGACAGTGGGAATTTTTTGATTTGCCGGAGCAGTGGGAGATTTCCTATGGAAATCTCAAATTTCATTTGAAACCATTTCATTTTAAACATACCGGACTTTTCCCTGAGCAGGCGGTAAACTGGGAGTGGAGCGGAAATTTGATTCGCGAGGCAAAGAAGAAAAATCCGGGAAAAGAAATTAAGGTGCTGAATTTATTTGCATACACGGGTGGCGCGACAGTGGCATGCGCCGATGCGGGGGCAGCTGTGACACATGTGGACGCATCAAAAGGGATGCTTACCTGGGCGAAAGAAAATGCGGCAGCGTCCGGGCTTGCCAATGCGCCGATTCGCTATCTGGTGGATGACTGCGTAAAATTTGTGGAGCGTGAAATTCGCCGGGGCAATCATTATGATGCGATTATTATGGACCCGCCTTCCTATGGAAGAGGTCCCAAAGGCGAGATTTGGAAAATAGAAGAAAAAATTTTCCCACTGGTACAGCTTTGCACGAAGGTACTTGCAGACAAGCCATTATTTTTCCTGATTAATTCTTATACAACAGGATTACAGCCGGCGGTGCTTTCTTATATGTTAAATTTGGAATTAAAAAGCCGTTTTGGCGGAACGGTTGAAGCAGATGAAATCGGATTGCCGGTGCGCGGTAAGCAGGGACTTGTTTTGCCGTGTGGCGCAAGCGGAAGATGGAGCCGTAAAGAGAGAGAGTAAGAGGAAGGGGTGAAGCGATGAAACTGATTCATTGTGCGGATTTGCATTTGGATTCAAGCATGACGACGCATTTGACAAAGGAAAAAGCAAAGGAGCGAAAAGCAGAATTACTCGCTTCTTTTAACCGGATGATGGAGTATGCCGACAAGGAAAATGTGTCGGCGGTTTTGATTGCGGGTGATTTGTTTGACCGGAAAAATATTTCGGCAACGGCACGCAATGCAGTTTATCATGCGATTTCGACACGCCCTGAGATGACATTTTATTATCTGAAAGGAAATCATGATGTGCGTCTTTTTTTGCCAAATGGCAAAGAATGTCCTGAAAATTTAAAATTGTTTGGTGAAGAGTGGACCGCTTATGTGCAGGCAGATGAGGGATGCCGTCTTGTGATTAGCGGCGTTGAGTTGTGTGAGGAAAATCATGCGCTGATAGCCAATTCGCTGACTTTAAACCGTGAGGATGTAAATATTGTGATGCTTCACGGACAGGAAGCGGAATACGCTGCACAGGACAAGGCGGAAGTCGTGCCGCTGCGTGATTTGCGTGGCAAGGGCATTGATTATCTGGCACTTGGACATGTGCATGGTTATAAAAAGGAAACACTGGATAGCCGAGGTGAGTATTGCTATCCGGGGTGTTTAGAATGCCGTGGCTTTGATGAATATGGGGAGCATGGCTTTGTTCTTTTAGATGTGGATTTGGAAGAGAGAACCGTGGCGAGTGAATTTATCCCATTTGCCCTTAGAAACGGTCATTATGTAGAAGTCGATGTCAGTGACTGCATGAGTACAGCTGAGATTATGGATGCCATCAACGAGACGGCAAAAAAAGAGCATCTGCCACATGAGGATTTTGTGAAATTTGTATTAGTTGGCGAGATGGCACTTGCCAGTGAAAAAGATTTGGATTATTTGAATCAATGGATTCAGGATGATTATTATACCGTGAAAGTGACGGACAAAACAAAAATCCGAATTGACTATGAAGATTATCAAAACGATGCGTCACTTCGCGGCGAGTTTGTTCGTCTGGTACAGGCGGATGAGAAACTTTCTGACGAGGAAAAGGCGCAGATGATTCAGTATGGCATACGAGCTTTGGAAGGGGAGGAAATCGAGTGAAATTATTACAGTGTAAAATAGAAAATTTCGGTAAATTAAGCGATGTCTCCTTTGACTTTTCAGAGGGTGTCAATACATTCTGCGAGGAAAACGGATGGGGAAAAAGTACGCTTGCGAATTTTATCCGAATTATGTTTTTTGGTTTTTTAAATGGTAATAAACAGGACAAACTGGTGAATGAAAGAAAGCGTTATTTCCCGTGGCAGAGTGCGAAAGGCGTGTATGGCGGAAGTGTTAAATTCGAAACAGAGGGAAAAAGTTATCAGCTAAACCGCGTGTTTGGGAAAAAAGACAAAGATGATATTTTTGAACTCTATGACCTTTCGACAAACCTTCCGTGCGAGGATTTTTCCGAGAATATCGGTGTTGAATTATTTGGTATTGATGCGGCATCCTTTGGCCGCACAGTATTTTTTTCACAGAAGGACTGCGAGTCTGCACCGACCGACGGGATTCATGCGAAACTTGGCAATCTGATTGAGCAGACGGATGATATCCACAATTTTCAAAGTGTGTATGACAAATTGAAAGATACCACGAATAAAATGACGCCAAAAAGAAAAACCGGTTCGCTGAACAGAGAAAAACGTGAAATCGAAGAAAGAGAGCAGAAACTTCGTGAAGAAGAAAGCATCCGGCAGGGGATTTTAGAGGCGGAAACTTATTACAAGCAGTGTGAAGAAAAAGAAAAAGAGCTTTCCGAGGTGATTGCTGCGGAGCAAAAGAAGCAGGAAAAACTTAGTAAGGCGATGGACTATGCGGTAAATAGAAAAGAGTATGACACACTTGTGTCTGCCAAAGAGCAGGCGGGAAAACAGTGGGAAGACAGTAAAAATGCATTTCCTTACGAGGATAAAATTCCTTCGATGGAGCAGATGGAAAAATGGCAGAAGCAAAGACGGGAGTGCGAACAGTTCCGTGAGCAGATGGTGAGAAATCAGCTGACTGGCGAGGAAAATGCACTTGTGTCCTCTGTCAAAGAACGGTTCGGACAGGAGATTCCGGAGGATGAAGCACTGCAGTCGATGGAGGAGGCTCTTACCGAATATGAATCGCTCAAACAGACCATTCGCAAAGGAGAGTTTACCCCGGCGGAACAAAATGAGTGGGAAACGCTGAAAAAAAGCTATCCGAATGGAATGCCGGCGAAGGATGAATTGCTGAAATTAAATCGAATCTGTGAAGATGTCCGACATAAGGAGGATCAACTTGCAAATGCGCAGACAACAGCCCGTGCATTAAAGCAGGTGGCGGCACAGAAAAAGCCGGAAAAAGCGTCACCGCTTCCACTTGTTCTTGGCTGTCTTGCGTTGGTTCTTGGTGTGGGGCTTAGCTTCGTACAGGTGCTTGCCGGCATGGCAGCTTTTGTTGTTCTGGCACTTGCCGCCGTGGTTCTTTTTGTACAGCAAAAAGGGAAAAAACAGGAAGAAGATTTAAGTGAGCAACCGCTTTTGGAACTTGAACAGGAGATGGAACGGGCAAAAAGAGAGATAGAGCAGGGAAATGAAAAGATTTCTTTCGTGCTTTCTGCCTATTTCCCGGAAGGAATTTCCGGCGATTCCCGCGATGTGATTCAGCAGATGCAGATGGATACGATAGCCTATGAGACGCACCAGGCAAAGAGCGAGGCGGTAAGTGAAGAAGATGAGGTTCGTTATCAGACTCTTCAAAAATCGCTTCGTGAGTTCATGGATGGTTATGTAGAAATGGGAATTTCAGAAGAGCGGTTTGCATTTGGCTTGTCAAAGCTTCGCAGCGAACTGAAACAGTACCGTCGTCTCTGTGAAAAACTGGAAAGTTTTCTGGGGGCAAAAAAGAAATACGAGCAGGCAAAAGAAGAATTTGTACTTGGCGGAAAAGAGTATGGTTTGATTTTTGAAGAGCCATTTGACGAGGAACTGCAAAAAATTGCCGGGGCCATCAACCGTGTTCAGGTGGCAGAGCAGTCATGGCAGGCGGCAGGAAAAAATTTGTTACAGTTTGAAAATGACCACGATATGGAGCGCATCCGCCAGACAGATAAGCCTGAGGAAAAGGAAGGCCTGAGCGAAAGTCACGAGCGTGAAAAACGGTGGATGACCGAGCAGGAAACCAACCGCAAAAATATGGCTGCATACGAGAAACAATTAGAGCAGCTGGAGGAAAAACTTGATGAACTTGCAGAAATCCGTCTTGAGTTAGAGGAGCGGAAAGAGCACTTTGCAAGCGGCAATAAGAAGTATGAGCTTTTGCTAAAAACAATGGATAAATTACAGCAGGCAAAAGATACGCTGACAGCGCGCTATATTGAACCGGTGCAGAAAGGTTTCACGAAATATTACCAAATGGTAGATGGTGGCGATGCTAAAGATTACCGATTTGATGCTGGCGTAAATTTGACTGTGGAGGAAATGGGCATGCCGCGGGAAATTCGTTTTTTGAGTGAGGGACGCAAAGACCTCGCCGGAATCTGTGCGCGTATGGCAATGGTAGATGCCATGTATGAAAAGGACAAACCATTTCTTGTTTTTGACGATTCCTTTGTGAATCTGGACGACGAAAAAATGCGTCATGCGCTTACCTTTTTGAAGGAAGTCGGAAAAGAATATCAGGTTATTTATTTCACATGCCGGGAAAACAGAAAGGCATAAAAAGGAGGAAACCATGCGTTTTGTAATACAAAGAGTCAGCAGTGCTTCTGTCACAATCGACGGAAAAGTACGTGGAGAAATAGGAAAAGGTTTTGTTGTGTTAATCGGCATTGGAGAGGATGATACAAAAGAAATTGCAGATAAACTTTTACACAAACTTTTGAATATGCGTATATTTGAAGACGAAAATGGGAAAACAAATCTTGCCCTAAAAGATGTGTCCGGCGAACTGCTTATGATTTCCCAGTTCACCTTATATGCCAACTGCAAAAAGGGAAATCGTCCATCTTTTACAGACGCCGGCAGACCGGAGATGGCAGAGCCGATGTATGAGTATATATTGGAAGCCTGCCGCAAAGAAATCCCGGTGGTCGAGCAGGGGGAGTTTGGTGCCGATATGAAAGTTGCCCTTGTGAATGATGGGCCGTTTACAGTCGTGCTTGACAGCAGGGATTTGATGTAGGATACTTATAAAAACATAGAAAAAGAAGCTTATTCGTGAGAGACTATAACGCAAAGCGTTATCCCGTCTCGATACGAATAAACTTCTTTTTCCATTATATTCAGAACTTTTATGTACCCCTGTTCGCTTTTTCTGGTGTAGCTCTCTATATACACAAGTTCCTTTAAACACTTTCTCTCGCCACCGATACTGTAATATATAACGGATATATCACAGAACGCATCTACCCAAATTGCTTCTGAGAAGTCAAGGTCCCTGCTTATTCGCTTTTCCTGAAATTATGTAGTGAATATCATCCTCCCTTCTGAAAATTTCAACTCCGTTTATTATCATAGCACATTATGAGCACCGTGAATCGTAAAAGTCGTGAACGGCACAAAATTGGGAGTGAACGGACACTTTTGTATAAAAAATATTATTTTTTGCATAATATACATTACAAATATTCCCTATTTTGGGACGAAAATAGATGTTGAATGTAAATTCTTGCAGGAAAAAATTTTTCAAGGGTGCTTGACACATTTTTTTCGCTGTGCTACAATACATGGCAAAGCGATGAAGGAAACGATTGTTTATGCAGTGACTTTACGACAGGGAGAGGCGTCATGGACTGCGAGCGTCTTGCGGAAGCGGTAAACAGGAGAACATTCCGGAGCTGATGAGTTGAAACGGTTATAAGAGGTAGGCTCATCCGGGTGACACCGTTATTGGTTGAATGAGTGGAGATACGACGGGGTGTCTCAATGCGGGTGGTACCGCGGGTTTTTAGGCTCTTATTTTGATGAACATTTTTCCCGTCCCAGAAGGCAGAGATGCTTTGCTGGGACGTATTTATTTCAAAGCAATCTGTCGAAGGCAGGTTGCTTTTTTTTGCAACCTTCAAAATCATTTGGTGGAATCATGTGAAGACACATGGGAATGGAGGTTACTATGGAATATTTAACAGGAAAGACAGAAAAAAAGACACTTGGCATTCAAGACATTTTAGCCGGTGAGTATGAGGGAAAAGAAGTAACGGTAAATGGTGCAGTTCACAAAATCAGAGACATGGGCGATGTGGCGTTTGTGGTTTTGAGAAAGAGCGAGGGGCTTTTGCAGACCGTTTATGAAGATGGCGTTACGGATATTTCGCTGAAAGAATTGCAGGAAGAAGATACCGTTTGTGTGACCGGTGTTGTGGCAAAAGAGGAGCGTGCACCGCATGGATTTGAAATCCGCCTGCGTACCGTAACCATTTTGTCAAAGCCAACGGAACCAATGCCGATAGCTATTAACAAATGGAAAATGAATACCTCGCTGGAAACAAAATTGGATTTGCGTCCGCTTTCTCTGCGAAATGTAAAGGAGCGTGCGAAATTTAGAATCCAGGAAGGAATCATCCGTGGATTCCGGGATTTTCTGCATGAGCAGGGCTTTACCGAAATCCATTCGCCAAAAATCGGCGCCAGAGGTGCTGAGGGCGGTGCAAACTTATTCCGTCTCGAATATTTTCATAAACATGCTGTGCTTGCACAAAGCCCGCAGTTTTACAAACAGATGATGGTTGGCGTGTTTGACCGTGTCTTTGAGGCGGCGCCGGTATTTCGTGCAGAAAAGCACAACACAAAGCGTCATTTGAATGAGTATACTTCTCTTGACTTTGAGATGGGCTATATTGACAGCTTTGAAGATATTATGGAGATGGAAACCGGATTTTTGCAGTACACGATGGAACTTTTGCAAAAAGAGTACAAAAAAGAATTGGATCTTTTGAAAGTCACACTGCCAAAGGTTGATAAAATTCCACAGGTTCGGTTTGACAAGGCAAAAGAACTCGTGGCAGAAAAATACAACCGGACAATCCGCAACCCATTTGACTTAGAGCCGGAAGAGGAAGCACTGATTGGACAATACTTTAAGGAAGAAATGGATGCCGATTTTGTGTTTGTTACCCATTATCCTTCAAAAAAACGTCCGTTCTATGCGATGGATGACCCGGAAGATACGACGTATACACTGAGTTTTGATTTATTGTTCCACGGACTTGAAATCACAACCGGTGGACAGCGCATTCACGATTACCAGACGCTTGTGGACAAAATCGCGGACAGGGGAATGACGCAGGAAGGCATGGAGCAATACATGATGATTTTCAAACATGGCATGCCGCCACATGGTGGACTGGGAATTGGAATGGAGCGCTTAACAATGAAACTGTTAGGGGAAGAGAATGTTCGTGAGACGACCTTGTTCCCAAGGGATTTGAACCGTCTCGAACCATAAAAGAAAGGAAGTGTTTGTATGGCAAATCATATTTCAGATGAAACAATTGAATATGTAGGAATTTTAGCAAAACTAGAATTGAATGAAGAAGAAAAAGAACAGGCAAAAAAAGATATGGAAAGTATGCTCGATTACATTGACAAATTAAACGAACTTGACACCGAGGGCGTGGAACCTTTGTCTCATGTGTTCCCGGTTCACAATGTGTTCCGTGAGGACGAAGTGACAAATGGAGATGATAGAGAGAACATGTTGAAAAATGCACCGCAGAAAAAAGAAGGAACATACATGGTGCCAAAAACCTTTGCTTAATAAGCGGAATGGAGGAAGCATATGAGTTTAATGAGTTTGACGGCGGTTGCACTCGGAAAAAAGATTCAAGCCGGGGAAGTGACTGTAGAAGAGGCAGTATTGGACGCCTTAGAGCAGATTGAGAAAAAAGAAGATACGATTCACAGTTATGTTACGGTGTTAGAGAAAGAAGCTATTTTAGAAAAAGCAAAAGAAATACAGAAAAAAATTGATGCCGGTGAGCTGACAGGCCCGCTTGCGGGAGTTCCGGTGGCAATCAAAGATAATATGTGTACCGAGGGCGTGCTTACAACATGCAGTTCCAAGATTTTATATAATTTTGTGCCAACGTATACATCGGAAGCAGTAAAAAATCTGGAGGCAGCAGGAGCAGTTATCATCGGAAAAACAAACATGGATGAGTTCGCGATGGGAAGTACAACAGAGACCTCTGCTTACGGAATTACGAGAAACCCACACAATACGGAGCATGTACCGGGCGGTTCTTCCGGTGGTTCCTGTGCGGCAGTTGCGGCGGAGGAATGTTCCTTTGCCCTTGGTTCAGATACCGGCGGTTCTATCCGCCAGCCAAGTTCATTCTGTGGTGTGACCGGAATCAAGCCAACGTATGGTACGGTTTCCCGTTACGGGCTGATTGCTTACGGTTCTTCACTTGACCAGATTGGTCCAATTGCTAAAGATGTAACCGACTGCGCAACAATTTTGGAAGCAATTTCTTCCTATGATAAGAAGGACAGCACCAGTGTGGCACGTGAGGATACCGATTTCACATCGGCACTTGTAGATGACGTAAAGGGAATGAAAATTGGTATTCCAAAAGACTACTTTGGAGAAGGACTTGATTCCGAGGTAAAGGATGCGATTTTCAAGGCAGCAGAAGTTTTGAAACAAAAAGGAGCAATTGTCGAGGAATTTGACTTAAGTCTTGTTGAGTATGCAATTCCGGCGTATTATGTCATTGCTTCCGCTGAGGCAAGTTCCAACTTGTCCCGCTTTGACGGTGTAAAATACGGTTACCGCACAGAAGAATACGAAGGACTTCATAATATGTACAAAAAGAGCCGTTCCGAAGGCTTTGGTCCGGAAGTAAAACGTCGTATTATGCTTGGTTCCTTTGTTTTAAGCAGTGGTTATTATGATGCTTACTACTTAAAAGCACTGCGTACTAAAGCATTGATTAAAAAGGCGTTTGACCGTGCATTTGAAAAATATGATGTGATTTTATCACCGGCAGCGCCAACGACAGCACCTAAAATTGGAGACAGCTTAAGTGACCCATTGAAAATGTATTTGGGTGATATTTATACGATTTCTGTAAACCTTGCCGGTCTGCCGGGAATGACAGTTCCTTGTGGAACGGATAAAAATGGTCTGCCGATTGGTTTGCAGCTTATCGCTGATTGTTTTAATGAGAAGAAAATGATTCAGACGGCATACACATATGAACAGGCAAAGGAGGCGGAGTAATCATGGCAAAACAGTACGAAACAGTGATTGGACTGGAAGTCCATGTGGAATTAGCAACGAAAACGAAAATTTTCTGCGGCTGCTCAACGGCATTTGGCGGTGCGCCAAATACTCATACCTGTCCGGTGTGTACCGGTATGCCGGGTTCTCTGCCGGTATTAAATAAACAGGTTGTAGAATATGCGATGGCAGTTGGTCTGGCATTAAACTGCGACATTAACCAGTATTGTAAATTTGATCGAAAAAACTATTTTTACCCGGATAACCCACAGAACTATCAGATTTCCCAGTTGTATCTGCCAATCTGTATCAATGGACATGTTGAAATTGAGACAGCCGGTGGCAAAAAAAACGTTGGTATTCATGAAATTCATATGGAAGAGGATGCCGGCAAACTGGTACATGATGACTGGGCTGACTGCTCCCTTGTGGATTATAACCGTTCCGGTGTGCCTCTGATTGAAATTGTGTCAGAGCCGGATATGCGAAGCGCAGATGAAGTAATTGCGTATCTGGAAAAACTTCGTATGACCATTCAGTACCTTGGCGCATCTGATTGTAAATTAAATGAAGGTTCGATGCGTGCGGATGTCAACTTGTCAGTGCGTGAGGTTGGTGCGAGTGAATTTGGCACCCGTACCGAGATGAAAAACTTGAACTCATTTAAAGCAATTGCCCGCGCCATTGAAGGAGAACGTGCACGTCAGATTGAACTGTTGGAAGATGGCAAAAAGGTTGTGCAGGAAACAAGACGATGGGATGACAATAAAGAATATTCCTATGCAATGCGTTCCAAAGAGGATGCGCAGGATTACCGTTACTTCCCGGACCCGGATTTGACGCCGATTGTCATTTCCGATGAATGGATTCAGAAGATTAAGGACAGCGAACCGGAGTTTCAGGAGCAGAAGGCAGCGCGCTATGAAAAAGAATTTGATATTCCTGCCTATGACATTTCAATTCTTACGGCGAGCAAGAAGATGGCAGATTTGTTTGAGCAGACGGTTTCACTTGGAGCAAATCCAAAGAAAGCATCAAACTGGCTGATGGGCGAGACGATGCGTCTTTTAAAAGAGAAAGAAATGGAGCCGGAAGACATCACTTTTGCCCCGGAGAATCTCGCAAAGTTAATTGCCCTTGCGGATAAAGGAACGATTAACTCCACCGTAGCAAAAGAAGTCTTCGAAGTTGTTTTCACAGAGAATACAGACCCGGAGCAGTATGTCAAAGAGCATGGACTTGGTACGGTCAGTGACGAAGGAGCTCTGCGCGAAACGATTGAGAAGATTGTAGAGGAAAATCCACAGTCTGTTGCCGATTATCAGGCAGGGAAGAAAAAAGCAATTGGTTTCTTGGTTGGCCAGACAATGAAAGCGATGCAGGGTAAAGCAAATCCGGGTATGGTAAATCAGATATTGACAGAGATTCTTGATCGGAAATAATAGAGCCGGTATTTTTTGGGATTCCGGTAATTTAGGAGAAAAACATTTGCGTCTCGTGGGCGTTCTCACTAGTTGAGTGCGTAGCGGTATGGGCACTGAAAGTACCAGTGCCACATACCGACGTACTCAAACCCACGAGACGCAAATGTTTTTCTCCTAAATCACTGGAAGCCCAAAACCGTACCGTAATTACCTACTATGAGGATGAAGTATCGCCGGATGAGATGGTTATGTGTTGCTAATAGATGCGGTTATAAGGTAAAGAGAAACTGAGTCTGGAATGATGGGGTGACAAAGGTTTTCTACGAAATTACGGAAAGTTTAAAAGCGGCAATGAGCATTTGATACAAATCAATCGTATGCAACCTAAATTGCTGTCAAACAAAAAAAGAGTTGCATAATTTTTTGTGATTTTCTGAAAAAAACAACTATGAAGAAGAAAATTGGCAAAAAACGTTGTTTTAACAGCCTAATTTTCTCTGCTTGATTGAGATTATGACGCCAAGATGCAACCATATAGGACAAATTAAGGAAAAAGAGTTGTCTAGGGAGGAGATAGCAGGTGTGTGACAAATGTTTTCTACGAAATTACGGAAAATTCAAAAGTGCCAACGAACACTTGACACAAACAATAATATGGAATATTTGACAATAAAATGACACGTATGATAAAATGATGATATCTGTGAAGTGATTCGCAGATGCCATTATTTATTTTAAGGGGGTATTTTATATGAAGAAAAGATGTTTTAGGCTGTTCGCCGGGGTGTTAGCGCTTGCGGTTATGATGACCTACACGGTTATCTGGAATCCGAGCCAGGCAAAGATGACAAAGAGCAAAGATGTAAAAAAAGTTGAGGTTACGAATGTCCAAGGCAAAAATATCACACTTGGTAAAGGCAAGAAACTGAAACTTTCCGTGAATGTTATTCTAAAAAAAGGAAGTAAGGCAAGCAAAGCGGTCAAGTTTGAGTCTTCCAAAAAATCGGTTGTTACGGTTTCTAAAAAGGGCGTTTTGAAAGCCAAAAAAATAGGAAAAGCTAAGATTACAGTGAAATCCAAAGCGAATCCGGCGAAACAGGTAAAATTTACTGTTACCGTTGCAAAAAAGAATGTTTTGATTAAAAAAATCAGCATGAAGAAAAAGTTGACACTTCATATGCCATTGGTTGAAGAAGAGGACGATTCCGATGATGATTCGGATGATGACACAGAGGATTCTGATGAGGATTCGGATGATGAAGACGATGATGATGAAGATGATGAGGACGAAGAAGATTATGAATTTGAACCTCGCATTTCTCCATCCAATGCAACAAACCAGACATTGAAATGGACCAGTTCCAATAAAAAAGTGGTTAAAGTAGATGAGGATGGTTATGTTTATATCGTAGATGCCGGTAAGGCAGTGATTACGGCAATGGCAACTGACGGAAGCGGTGTAAAAGCAAAATGTACCGTTACTGTTATAGATGATGCAGATACAGATGATGAAGATGACGATGAATAATGGAGGCTTATTATGATTGAGATGAGAAGAGAAAAACGCTGGCCGGCAAAATTGAATTTGGAAATTTCCAATTTATTTAAGCAGGATCACGTAAAGGTGGAAAATATTAATGCACCGATTGAGGTAATTGATGTTTCCAAAGCGGGCATTGGTTTTCGTTCAGCCAGTGTACTGCCGATGGGGTATTACTTTAATGCGAGACTTACTTTGGCAGAAAACGATTCGCTCAATTGTGTTGTTCGAATTATCCGTCAGCAGAAAAGCGGAGATGACTATATTTATGGATGTGAAATTGTAGGAACGGCATCCATTATGGATTATGTAATTAATGATTATGCTGCGTCTCTGCAAAAATAATAAGAATGAAACAATGCACCGGTGCTTAGAAGGAGCCTTTTTTGCACCGGTGTTTTTATTTTGAAAAAAATTTTTACAAACCCTATTGACAAAGGTAACACAAGGTGGTATCTTTAGTTTAGTCAATGATTAGCACTCTTTGATAGTGAGTGCTAACAAAAAGAAATCGAGGTGGTATTTTGGAACTGAATGAGAGAAAACAAAAGATACTCGAAGCGATTATTCGTAATTATATGGAGACAGGCGAGCCGGTTGGTTCCCGAACCGTTTCCAAGTACACGGATTTGAATCTTAGTTCCGCAACCATCCGTAATGAAATGTCGGATCTGGAAGAGATGGGTTACATTTTACAGCCACACACTTCTGCCGGCAGAATTCCTTCGGATAAAGCATACCGACTATATGTAGACACGATTTTACAGAGAAAAGATGAAGAAGTGTCTGAGATGAAGGAGTTGATGGTCGAGAAGGCAGACAAGATTGACCTTCTGTTACAGCAGGTTGCAAAGTTACTTGCACAGAATACGAATTACACTTCCATGGTGACCAAGCCAAAGTATCAGCATAAGCGGATTAAGTTTATCCAGCTAAATCAGATGAGTGAACGACAGCTGCTTGTGATTGTTGTTCTTGATAACAACCACGTAAGCAACAAGTTCATTAACCTTATGACGGATGCCGATGAGAATGTGATTGCTCAGATGAATTTTTTGATGAACACGGCACTCACCGGACTTGATTTTACTGAGATTAACATGGCGATTATGCAGCAAATCAAGGAAAAAGCAGGGGAATACGGAGAATTGGCATCCAGCATTTTGGATTGTATTTCGGAAGTTATGACAGAAGAGGATGACTCAGAGATTTACACATCGGGTGCCACGAATATTTTGAAATATCCGGAGTTATCGGATAAGGAGAAAATGACCGGACTGCTTTCCACATTTGAAGAAAAACAGATGTTGTCAGCATGGGCCAACGATGAACCACCGGAGGATGACAAAGAACATGGCATTCAGGTGTACATTGGTGAGGAATCACCGGTAGAGTCAATGAAAGATTGTTCCGTTGTAACTGCCACGTACCGAATTAAAGAAGGCGTTTATGGAAAGATAGGTATTGTCGGACCAAAGCGTATGGACTACGAAAAAGTAGTTGGCACATTGGAAAACTGCATGCAGCAGCTAGATGACATATTTAAAAAGAAATAGCGAGGTGAAGTGAATTGGCTGAAGAGATGAAAAACGAAGACGTTAAAGAAGAAGTAAAGGAAGAAGAAACCGTAGAAGAAACGGTGGAACAAGCCGATAAAGAAGAAACAAAAGAAAAGAAAAAAACGGAGAAGTCAGAAAAAGCGGTTAAGAAGAAAGCAAAAAAAGACAAAAAAGATGAAAAGATTGAAGAGTTGAATGACCGCCTGATGAGAAATCTGGCAGAGTTTGAAAACTTTAGAAACCGCTCGGAAAAAGAAAAAAGTGCCATGTTTGAAATTGGTGCGAAGTCAGTTGTTGAAAAGATGCTTCCGGTTGTGGATAACTTGGAGCGAGGTTTCGACGGACTTTCCGAGGAAGAAAAAGAGACACCATTTGCCAAAGGAATTGAGGCCGTTTACAAACAGCTTCTTACCGGATTAGAAGAAATCGGTGTGACACCGATTGAGGCAGTTGGTAAAGAATTTGACCCGAATTTCCATAATGCCGTTATGCATGATGAAGATGATTCAGATGCATCCAATCAGGTCATTGAGGAATTCCAAAAGGGTTATATGTATAAAGATTCAGTAGTCAGACACAGTATGGTTAAAGTGTTAAACTAATAAAGAAAATAACAGTCATGGTATAGACAGAAAGGAAGTATTATTATGAGCAAGATTATTGGTATTGACTTAGGAACAACAAACAGTTGTGTAGCAGTAATGGAAGGTGGTAAACCGGTTGTTGTAGCAAACGCTGAGGGCGCAAGAACAACCCCATCTGTTGTAGCATTTACAAAGACTGGTGAGCGTTTGGTTGGTGAGCCGGCAAAGCGTCAGGCAGTAACAAATGCAGAAAAGACCATTTCTTCTATTAAGAGACATATGGGTACGGATTACCGTGCAACAATTGATGACAAGAAATACACACCACAGGAAATTTCCGCTATGATTCTTCAGAAATTGAAAGGCGATGCAGAGAATTACCTTGGTGGTGAGAAGGTAACAGAGGCTGTAATTACAGTTCCTGCTTACTTTAACGACGCACAGCGTCAGGCAACCAAAGATGCAGGTAAAATTGCAGGTTTGGATGTAAAACGTATCATCAACGAGCCAACAGCAGCAGCACTTGCTTATGGTTTGGATAATGAAGGCGAGCAGAAGATTATGGTATACGACCTTGGTGGTGGTACATTTGATGTTTCCATCATTGAGATTGGTGATGGCGTCATCGAAGTACTTTCTACTTCCGGTGATAACAAACTTGGTGGTGACGACTTTGATAATAAAGTATGTGACTACATGGTTTCTGAATTTAAGAAGGCAGAAGGTGTAGATCTTTCTACTGATAAGATGGCAATGCAGCGTTTGAAAGAAGCAGCAGAGAAAGCAAAGAAAGAGTTGTCTTCTGCAACTACAACAAACATCAACCTGCCATTTATCACAGCTACAGCTGAGGGACCAAAGCACTTTGATATGAACTTAACACGTGCAAAATTCGATGAATTGACCGCTGACCTTGTAGAGAGAACAACAACACCGGTTCAGAATGCATTGAAAGATGCCGGTATTACCGCTTCTGAATTAGGAAAAGTATTGTTGGTTGGTGGTTCAACACGTATCCCTGCTGTACAGGACAAAGTAAAACAGTTGACCGGACATGAGCCAAACAAATCCTTGAACCCGGATGAGTGTGTAGCACTTGGTGCTTCGATTCAGGGTGGTAAACTGGCTGGAGATTCCGGTGCCGGCGACATCCTTCTTCTGGATGTAACTCCATTGTCACTTGCTATCGAGACAATGGGTGGTGTGGCTACCAAACTTATCGAGAGAAATACAACAATTCCTACTAAGAAGAGTCAGATTTTCTCTACCGCAGCAGATAACCAGACCGCTGTAGACATTAACGTAGTACAGGGCGAGAGACAGTTCGCTAGAGATAATAAATCTCTTGGACAGTTCCGCTTGGATGGTATTCCTCCGGCAATGCGTGGAGTACCACAGATTGAGGTTACATTTGATATCGATGCCAATGGTATTGTAAATGTATCCGCTAAGGACTTGGGAACAGGAAAAGAACAGCACATCACAATTACTGCTGGTTCTAACATGAATGATGAAGAAATCGAAAAAGCAGTTAAAGAAGCTGCTGAATTCGAAGCACAGGATAAGAAGAGAAAAGAAGGCATTGATGCCCGCAACGAAGCTGACAGTATGGTATTCCAGACTGAGAAAGCATTGCAGGACGTTGGCGATGGCGTAGATGCAGCAGAGAAAGAAAAAGTACAGGCTGAGATTGATAAAGTAAAAGCAATCTTGGAGCGTACAACACCGGAGAACATGAGCGATGCTGATGTTGATGAGTTGAAAGCTGCAAAAGAATCTTTGATGACAAATGCACAGCAGGTATTCGCAAAAGTATACGAGCAGGCACAGCAGGCTGCCGGTGGTGCACAGGGAGCAGGCCCTGACATGAGTGGCGCAGGTGCCGGACCAAACCCTAGAGCCGGTGCAGCTCAGGACAATAGCGGCGATGACGTAGTAGATGGGGATTACCGCGAACTGTAATTTGTTGCGAAGAATCACGGCTCATTAGGAAACCAGAAACCGTGAGAAGGGCGAATGCCCGCGATGATGAGAATCACGCGGGTTATTTGCACGTAAAAGGATAGAAAGAGAGTGGAGGAGACATGGCAGACAAGAGAGATTATTACGAAGTCCTTGGCGTAGACAAGAATGCCGATGAGGCAGCGCTGAAAAAGGCCTATCGTGTATTAGCCAAAAAGTACCACCCCGATACGAATCCGGGTGATAAAGAAGCAGAAGCAAAATTCAAGGAAGCTTCTGAGGCTTATGCCGTATTAAGTGACCCGGAAAAGAGACGCCAGTATGATCAGTTTGGTCATGCCGCTTTTGATGGTGGTGCTGGTGGCGGCGGTGGATTCACCAATATGAATATGGATGATATCTTTGGCAGTTTCGGAGATATTTTCGGAGATTTATTCGGTGGAGGATTTGGCGGTGGCAGAAGCCGGCGTGCAGATCCGAATGCCCCACAGCGCGGAGCAAATCTGCGGACACAGGTAAAAATTACATTTGAAGAAGCTTGTTTTGGTACGGAAAAGGAAATTGAAATTCCATCCAAAGTTGAATGCAAGACTTGTGGGGGAAGCGGAGCCAAAGCAGGAACCAGCCCGGTCAAATGTGAGCGATGCGGCGGACGAGGACAGATTGTTCAGACACAGCAGTCACTTTTCGGAATGGTGCAGAATGTTACTACATGTCCGGCTTGTGGCGGTAAAGGTACAATTATTAAGGAAAAATGTCCGGATTGTCACGGACAGGGTTATACAAGCAAAAAAGAGAAATTGCAGGTCAGTATTCCGGCAGGAATCGACCACGGACAGAGCGTTCGTCTGCGTGGCAAAGGAGAACCGGGCAAAAATGGCGGTGCCCGCGGTGATTTGCTTGTAGAAGTATATGTAGAACGCCACAAAGATTTCCAGCGCATGGATTATGATATTTACTCAACCGTACGGATTTCTTATCCAAGAGCTGTTCTTGGCGGAGATGTGGTTATCCCGACAATTGATGGCGATGTCGCATACAATGTAAAGGCAGGAACGCAGACCGGTACAAGAGTTCGTTTGCGTGGTAAGGGAGTTCCGTCCCTTCGTAACCGCAAAATGCGAGGCAACCATTATGTGGATTTGGTTGTGGATGTGCCGACAAAGCTTACCAAAGAGCAGAAAAAACTGTTAGAGCAGTTGGATAAGTCGTTTGAGGACGAGGAAAATAAGAAAAATAAAAAGCACAAAAAATAATCGTATAGGAAAGAAGCCTTCTGTTTATACTAATCGAAAACAGGAGGCTTTTTTTATGATACAGACATTTCGAATTAATACGATACGAGGAAGAGAGATTTTAGATTCCAGAGGAAATCCAACGATTGAGGTGGAGGTAAAATTGTGCGGAGGGGCAGCGGGCAGAGCATCCGTTCCCTCCGGGGCGTCTACGGGGGCGTTTGAAGCAGTGGAACTGCGAGACAGTGAATTGCCGCGTTACCGTGGAAATGGCGTAAAGCGTGCGGTAGAAAATATTAATGACATTCTTGCCGATAAATTGGAGGGGAAAAATGCATTGAACCAGGTAGAAATTGATACGCTGATGATACGTGAAGATGGTACCGCAAACAAAGCAAAACTGGGTGCTAATGCAATTTTGGGGACATCGCTTGCTGTGGCAAAGGCGGCAGCAAAACAGCTCGGTGTTCCGTTGTATCAGTATCTGGGCGGACCAAACGCGCGTGTTATGCCGATTCCGATGATGAATATTATGAATGGCGGAAAACATGCGGACAGTAGTTTAACGATTCAGGAGTTTATGATTATGCCGATAGGAGCATCTTCCTTTCATCAGTGTTTGGAGTGGTGCGCGAATGTATACGCTACCTTGAAGAAACTGTTGGCAGAAAAGGGATTTGCCACCTCCATTGGTGATGAGGGTGGATTCGCACCGCATCTTGCTCATGAGGACGAGGCGCTTTCTTTTATTACAGGGGCTATTGAAAAAGCAGGATACCGTCCGGGCGAGGATTTTTCGATTGCTATGGATGGTGCCAGCACAGAAATGTATGAGGAGGCTGTAAAGGCAGGAAGACCGGGCGAATATTTATTCTGGAAATCCGGTGAGTACAAAAGTACAGATGAAATGATTGATTTTTGGTGTGATTTGTGCCGCAGGTACCCAATTGTTTCGATTGAAGACGGACTGGCAGAAGAAGATTGGTCGGGCTGGCAGAAACTCATGGATAAATTAGGAGATAAAGTGCAGCTTGTTGGTGATGATTTGTTTGTTACAAATACTAAACGTATCGAAAAGGGAATTAAACTTCAGGCGGCAAATGCGGTCTTAATCAAGCCAAATCAGATTGGAACCGTGACAGAAACTCTCGAGGCGATTCGAATGACACAGACGACCGGATGGAATGCCATTGTCAGTCATCGTTCGGGTGAAACGGAAGACACTACGATTGCAGACATTGCAGTCGGCATGAATGCCGGGCAGATTAAAACCGGCGCACCGGCGCGCACAGACCGGGTGGCTAAGTATAACCAGCTTCTTAGAATTGAAGAAGAACTTGGCGAGTGCGCTGTGTATGGTGGGTAAAGAAGGAACCGAAAAAAGTAAAATAAAAATGGCTGTGTCAACAAGTTTTGACACAGCCATAAATTTATTTGCATGGGAAAGCCCGTTTCATTAAATTATACAATCCGTGCAGATAAACGACATTTTGGTGGCCGCCACCTCCGCGGTTTACAGCATCTCCGCCCATGGTTTCATAATAAATGTGCGGAACATTATTTTTTTCCAAGGCCTTATGGTAAAGGATTGGATTGTTACCTACCATTGTGTCATTTTTCCCTTTTACAATCATAACTAACGTGTTTTCTTTATAAGCATCCGGCAGTGTGAAAGTATCTTCGGTAAAAATCCCTTTTTCTGCACTATATGGGAGAACGCCCGGAGCGGGACAAAAGGCACCGATATAACCAAATTTATCCGGATGTTTAAATCCTGCATTCAAAGCTTCTCTGCCACCCATTGAGAATCCCCAGACGGCTGTATTGAGGCGTCCGGTTTTGACGCTGTAATGTTTGTTAATAGCAGGCATTAAGCAGTTTACGATATCGTTCACACAATTGTCATAGGCGTCATAAGTTTCTTGGCTGTAACCGTTTCCCTGACCGGATTCATTGGCACAAATATTAGGGAAAACCATAATTACTTCTTCCATAACATCATTGGCATAGCCGTTCCAAACAACATCTGTGGCACCATCTTGGGCAAGATTATAGATGCCCCAGCCATAACCGTGTAAACCGTAGACAACCGGATATTTTTTCTTTGGATTGTATCCATCCGGAAGTCCAACTAAGGCTTTTCTTGTCACTGTTTTTCCTTTTGCTACAGCAGTGGACTCGTATTCGAATTCTTCTGTTGTTCCTTTTACTCCATCTTTTCTTAATGCACCTGCCGGAACAGTTACATTTGGTTTGAAAATATTTTTCATAAAATTGTAGAAACCATGCTGGTAAACTGCTTTTTCATGGTTGCCACTGCCGCTGCCGCTTGGATCACCACCCATCGTTTCGTAGTAAACATGAGGTGTGTTTGTTTTTTGCAGAGCCTGATGATACAAAAGTGGGTGCTGTTTTACAACATCATCTTTAAATCCTTTTGTTATCTGTACATAAGTGTCATTTAAATATTCGCTTGGCAGCGTAAATGTGGAATCCGTATAAAATCCGGGTTCAGTAACTCCATTCATCGTGTAAGGCAAAAGACCCGGAGCCGGACAAAAAGCACCAATGTAACCAAATAAATCCGGTCGCTCAAATCCAATTTGCAAACTTACACGTCCACCCATAGAAAAACCGCAGACAGCAGTATTTTCACGACCTGTCAGTGTAGAATATTTTTTGTTGATAGCAGGCATAAGGCATTTTGTTAAGTCATTGATAAAGTTGTCATAGGCTTTATAGTGTTCCAAACTAAAGCCGGTTCCTTTTCCTTCTTTGTTTGCACAAACATTAGCAAAAACAACAATGGAATCTTTCATATCATCATTTGCCATAGCGTTCCAGGCAACATATTGTGTATTGTCTCCGGTAAGAGAATATTCGTTACCGAAAATACCGTGCTGCATATAGATGACAGGGTATTTTTTTGATTCCGTGTATCCTTTTGGCAGTGCAACGCGTGCATGACGTTTTACTGTTTCGCCCTCTGACACTTCTGTAGAATCGTAGTAGAATTCTTCCAGAGTGCCACTGTTAGCCTCGTTTTTTTTCATGAATCCGGATGGCAGATCAGAATAATCCGGATTTTCTGTTGGACGTGGGGTGGCAGTAGGCTTCGGAGAGCCGGTTGGAGTAGGGGGCAGTGTTGGTGTGGCTGATGCTGTTGGTGCAGTCGTTGGTTTTTCACCGGTATTTCCGGAATTTGTGGCTGCCGGCTGCGCACTTGCGATCGACTTTCTATTTGATACTTTGCTCTTTATTATAATTGTAACGACCCCAATCTTCTTAGTTTTTTTCTTAAGTTTTTCCTTTACGGTAATTTTTGTTTTTCCGGCTTTTTTTGCGGTAACAACTCCTTTTTTGTTTACCGAAACTTTTTTGTTAGAAGCCTTAAATGTGTACTTCGCTTTTTTCTTTTTTCCCTTTATTGTAATCTTTTTCTTTTGTCCTACGGTTAATGTGATTTTTGTTTTTGCTAACTTTGCCTTTGCAAAAACATCTGCCGAGAACAACGGGTTCAGGGCAGATGCTAAAAGTGCAAAGGACAAACTGAAGCAGAGAAATGTTTTTTTCATGTTTCAGAATCCCCTTTCTTTTTTACTTGAAAATACGTTTTAAGAAATTATACAAACCATGATGATAAACGGTTGCCCAGTGGCCACCGTTTCCTTTGCCTGCAGGGTCGCCGCCCATTGTTTCATAGTAGGAACATGGGATGCCGGCAGCCTTTAGTGCATTGTAATAATTGGTTGGATTACTGCCAACAACTGTGTCGGTAGCACCTTTTGTAATCTGAATGTAAGTGCTGTTTATGTACTCATCGGCAAGTTTTAAATCTGCCTTTGTAAGCATGTCACCGCCATCTAAAGCACCCGGTGCCGGGTTAAATAATCCGATACCGCTAAATAAATCAGGACGTCTTATACCAATGTTCAATGTCTCGCGTCCGCCCATAGAAAATCCACAAACCGCCGTGTTTTCTCGTCCGGTCAGTGTGGAATATTCTTTATTAATGGCAGGCATTAATACTTTTGTTAAGTCATTAATGATGTAGTCATAATAAGAGGCTGTTTTTGCATCTGTATTAAAATTGCTTTTTCCTTCTTCGTTACAGCATACACATGGGTAAACGACGATACATTCTTTGACATCACCATTGGCAATGGCATTCCATACCACATACTGTGTACCTGCACCATCGTTAAGAATTCCGTTTCCGACCATGGATTCCGGCGTGTCACTTAATCCGTGGAGCATATAAACAACCGGATATTTTTTCGTTTTTGAATAGTCTTTTGGAAGAACAACCATAGCATAGCGGTCAATTGGTGTCTTTTTTGCAGATTCATCGTCACTGATGTATTCTGTTGATTCATATTCAAAGCGTTCTACTTCTCCTTTGTTAGCCTGATTTTTTGCGGTATAACCTTTTGGAATATTCGAAAATTCAGGGTTCTCAGGAAATGGAGTAGGAGTGACTTTTGGAGTCGGTGTTGCAGTAGCGGTAGCGGTAGCGGTCGGTTCGGCAGTAGGTTCATTGCTCGGAGACGCCGCCGGGGTAGCTGTAACGACAGGTGTTGGCGTATTAAGTGCCGGAACTGTCGTGTTTTGTGCTATTTTCTTTTTGATAGTAACCGTAATGGTTCCCACCTTTCTTGTTTTTTTCTTCAACTTCTCTTTTACTGCAATTTTAACTTTGCCGGCTTTTTTTGCCGTGATAACGCCGGATTTACTTACGGAAGCTTTTTTGTTGGAAGCTTTGAAAGAATATTTTGCTTTTTTCTTTTTTGATTTTATCGCAATCTTTTTCTTTTGTCCAACGGTTAATGTAAGTTTCTTTTTGACCAGTTTTGCTTTTGCAGCCGCTGTTGCCGGAGTAAAGGCACTAAATGTCGATACGGCAAGCGCAAAGCATAAACCGATGCTGATGGTTTGTTTTTTTAATATGTTCATGATAAACCCTCCTCATATAATCTAGTAGTTATACTTTAGCATAGCGTGATTAGTATGAACATGATTTATCATGTCCAAAATATGAATTATTCACGCTTTTTGTAGAGGATGATTTGACTACTGTTCACTATTATGCAACAAATACGGAATTAACTCCGATTGATAAATGGATTGTAAAGATTCAATTGGAAGATTTATAAAAACTTTGAGCGTAGAACGCCCCTTCTATTGGGGGTGTCGTTTTACGCTCTTTTTATATGCCGAAATTTGGCGTGTTTTGCATAATTTATGACTCTTTTTGAGGGGCGTAAGTCGCCTGACAATTGTAAGCAAATATATTGACTTTGTACTTTGATTGTGCTAGTATATATACAAACAAGGGTGGGGCGCAGATGTTCTCCTTGTAGTGATAGAAATAAAAGAATTTAGGTAATTAAGGAGGATACTGTTTGGGAGCAAAAGATTTAGCAGAGAAAAATTTACTACAATACAAAGATGTATTT
>ERZ824480.515-NODE-515-length-49503-cov-4.283732_pt1 | contig 49503 bp, 49 predicted proteins | sample MGYA00519861_ERZ824480 | MGnify/ENA primary metagenome ERZ824480 (study PRJEB31778, sample SAMEA3449152) | human gut metagenome | biome: human gut; feature: human-associated habitat; material: faeces | place: United Kingdom | collected 2010/2012 ... | reverse complement strand
AAATATTGTTGTGGAAGGGGTTTGTATATATGAAAAAGAAACGGAAAATATTATCACTAATTCCTGTGTTGGTTTTAACAGCCGGAATAATACCATCCTCAGATGTTGTTAAGACAAATGCTTCTGAGATTAAAGCAGCTATTGATAATACGTATTCAGCACATGAATTTAACGGTGATATTACTGACACCAAAGAATTTAATGACGATTGGAAATTCTGTCTTGAACCTGAAGGAGATGCATCTGATAAAGATTACTCCGAATCAGGCTGGAGTGATGTTACACTCCCTCATGACTGGAGTATAGAACAGGATTTTGACAGCAAAGTAGGAACCGGCGTAGGCGCGCTGCCGGGAGGCAACGGTTGGTACAGAAAGCATTTTACACTTCCGCAAAGTGTAAAGGGAAAGAGAATCAATATTGATTTTGATGGAGTGTATCAGGACAGCTATATATATGTAAACGGTCAGCTTGTCGGTAATTATCCAAATGGATATGTGCCATTTTCATTCGATATAACGGACTATGTTGTATGTGACGGAAAGACTGAAAATGTTATAGCAGTAAGTGTAACTAATGTTACTGGAGAGGGCGGCGGCGGATATACAAGCCGTTGGTATTCAGGAAGCGGAATATACCGCGACGTATATATGAGCATTACTGACGAAGTCCATGTACAGAAGTATGGAGTACAGATACGTACACCTAATCTTGAGAAGCAGTATCCTACAGGAAAAGCAACCGTTGAGCTGTGGACAACCGTTGAAAATGAATCTGATACGGCGGCTGACATAACTATAAGAAATACTGTAATGAATTATTATGGCGTAAAAGAATATTCAGGTGCAAAGCCTACAGAAAGTTCTGTGGTAACGGTGCAGGCAGGAGACGAATATGCAGTATGGCAGCAGATTGATGTTGAGAATCCAAAGCTCTGGACGATAGATTCCCCGGCTTTGTATATTATGAAAACGGAAGTTCTTAAGGGCGGACAGGTAATAGATACATATGAAACAAGGTTTGGCTTTAAGTATTTTAATTTTGATTCTAATACAGGATTTTCATTAAACGGCGAGTGGATGAAGCTTCAGGGAGTATGTCTGCACCATGACCAGGGAGCTCTTGGCGCAGTAGGAAATGAAGCTGCATTCAGAAGACAGATCAAGATAATGAAGGACATGGGGATTAATGCAATAAGAACATCACACAATGCTGCTTCTCCGGTATTTATCAGACTATGCGATGAGATGGGAATTATGGTGTTCGAGGAATCCTTTGACAGCTGGTGGATGGGTAAAAATGATTCGGATTACGGTAAACAGTTTTTTGAAACCGTGTGCACTTATCCGGGAATAGAATCTGGAATCACATGGGCGCAGTATGACCTTCAGCAGATAGTTAAGAAGGACCGTAACAGTCCGTCTATCATAATGTGGAGTATAGGAAATGAATGTACCGAAACAACATATGAAGAAGCGATTGCATTTGCTCCCGATATAGTTAACTGGGTTAAGGACGTTGATGAGGACCACCCGGTATCTATGGGTGAGAATAAGTACAAATTAGACTGGTCAAATCCGACAATAATGAAACAGGTGGATGATGTGCTCGACCTTGTAGGGCTTAATTATGGAGAAGCATATTACGATTCGCTTCACAAAGAAAAGCCTAATTGGAAAATATTCGGTTCGGAGACAACTTCGACGGTGAGTTCTCGTGGTTATTATGCAGCGCCTTGGATATCAGGAGACCATGCTGTTGATAATGTAGACGGAAATCTTGCTGAGGATGCGGTATCAGGAAAACAGCTTTCAGATTATGATAATCGTACTGCAAGATTTGGAAGAAATGTTACGGAGGCTCTTACATTTGACCGTGACAGACAGTTTATTGCAGGGCAGTTCGTATGGACAGGATTTGATTATATAGGCGAGCCTACGCCATTTTACGGAACAGCTAAAAGTTCTTACTTTGGTATCGTAGATACATGCGGATTTGCAAAGGACAGATTTTATCTGTATCAGAGCCAGTGGACTAATGTGTCAGATAATCCTATGGTACATATTATGCCTCATTGGAACTGGGAGGATACAAGCGCACGTAATAAAGTTACATATCCTGATAAGTCAAAGATTGAATATCTTGAAGAAGCGGAACGTGTTGATTATGATGATGAAGATGTAGGAAAGATACCTGTACGCATATATTCCAATGCACCTGCCGTTGAACTTTTTGTAGATGGAGTTTCACAGGGCAAAAAAGAATTTGCACAGATGACAACTAATTATGGAAAGATTTATCAGCAGGAATCAAAAGATAGCGACAGGCTTTATCTTGAATGGCCGCTTGAATGGAAATATGCGGTAGGAACTACAATTGAAGCCGTTGCTTATGATAAAAACGGTAAGGAAATTGCAAGAGATAAAGTTGTAACAGCAGGTGATGAGGCGCAGCTTTCTGCTTCTGCTGATAGAACCGTTATACGTTCAGACGGAAAAGACCTTTCATATATTACTGTTGATGTTAAAGATTCAGATGGTAACTTCTGTCCAAATGCAACTAACAGGATTGAATTCAGTATCGTTGGAGACGGCGAGATTGTAGGCGTAGATAATGGTGATGCAGTATCGAGAGAAAGCTATAAAGAAAAAAACGGCGCATGGACACGTTCTGCATTTAGCGGAAAAGCGCTTGTAATTGTTCGCTCAACGAAAGAGGAAGGAAGTTTTACTGTTACTGCTCAGAGCAGCGGACTTAGTTCCTCGTCGGTTACAGTTAAGACTGTAAATGAGACTCTTAATCTTTCAGATGATATTGATGACAGCAAAGATGCACCGGAGCCTACTCCTATTGATACACCTGCAAATCCGGCGCCGATTATTACAGACTCACCTAAAGTTTCTGATAATATACAGAATACGGCAGCATCATTTAAAAAGGCAGGTCTTGTATACAAGATTACTGACGCTAAGAAAAAGACGGTTTCGGTAGCAGGAGTAACGAAGAAGAACGTAAAGAAAGTTGTAATACCAAAGAAGGTTAAAAATGCAGGAGTATCATATAAAGTAACATCTATAGCAAAGAATGCATTTAAGAATTGTAAGAAGCTTAAAACACTTACTATTAAGAGTACAGGCATAAAGAGTATCAAAAAGAATGCATTTTCCGGATGCAGGAAAAAAGTAAACGTTAAACTGCCGAAATCAAAATCAAAAGTTTATACGAAAATGCTTAAGAAATCAGGATTAAAGCTGTAAGGTTTTTTGTTCCCTATAATATTTAAATATATAAATGTAAGAAAAAAGTATTGCCGGCGAATCAGTATATAGCCGGCAATACTTTTTTTGGTTGAATTAAATCATGGAGGGATATATATGAACATGCAAAAAACTATATGCAGAATATTCGGGGGAATATTCTTATGTATGATATTTTTTAATGTATCGGTAAATGCGGACGCCGCAAAGAAATCAGGAAATTTTGAATACGAGGCTGATAAGAACGGTATTACCATTACAGATTATACAGGCAAAGAAAAGAAGATTAAAATACCTGAAAAAATAAACGGCAAAAAAGTTATTGAAATAGATACAACGGCATTTAAGAAAAATAAAACGGTTAGGAAAATAATAATGCCTGATTCTGTTGAGAGCATAGGATATCAGACATTTGCACAGTGTGAAAAACTTAAAAGCATCAGGCTTTCTAAAAACCTTACTGATATAGGTGCGTGTGCATTTTCAGGGTGTAAGTCGTTAAAGAAAGTGGTGCTTCCAAAAACAGTTACACTTATACCGTATGGGTGTTTTAGAAGATGTGAATCGCTTGAAAGCATTAATCTTGAAAATGTGGAAGATATAGGCGTAGATGCATTTTACAGAGATGTAAAGCTTTGCGGAGTGATAAATCTTACAAAAGCTGTCAGTGTCGGAGATAATGCTTTTAACGGCTGCGCACGGATTGCCGGTGTAAATTTTTCAGAGATGCTTCAGGTGCTTGGCACAAATGATTCTTTTGATGAAAAAACTTTTATTCCGGGACAAAAGAGCAGTAATCCATTCGTATACTGCGAACAGATACAATATTTTAATGTTCCTGACAGCAATGCTAACTTTAAAAGCATCGACGGTGTGCTTTTTGGAAAAACTGGTGAATGGATTATTGCCTTCCCGGGAGGAAAAACAGGAACATATACTGCGCCTGAAACGACAAAGGGCATTGCCCGATACGCATTTGCAGGAGCGCACATTTCCGAGGTCATACTTGGTGATAATGTATACGCGATATGCAGAGGGGCATTTCAAAAGAGTCATATAAATAAAATGAATCTGCCTAAAATTAATGAAAATAAGGGTGTGGTATGGGAGGATAGTATATTTAGGGATTGTACAGACCTGATAAGCTTTTCGTTTCCTGAAAATGCTACTACAACAGGCAGAATAAAATTTTCAGGCTGCAGCTCATTAAAGGATGTGTATCTGCCTGATACGCTTACGGAGATTGAAGGAGGATTATTTGCTACCTGTACATCTCTTGAGAAAGTTGTTATTCCTAAAGGGATAAAGAGAATTCCTGCCGAATGTTTTTATTCATGTACGGCATTAAAGGAGATTAATCTTGATAATATAGAAACAATCGGCGTATATGCATTTTATAACTGCGCATCACTTCAGGGAAGTTTAAAGCTTAATGCAAAAAGTGTAGGTTATAAAGCGTTTGAAAAATGCATACAGATTACTGATGTGGAATTTCTTGTGCCGCTTGAAGAAACCGGAATATGCAGTGAACAGGATTATGATGAAACATGGTGGATAGATGATCTTGATTACTTAAGCGGAACATATTCGAATCCATTTGCAGGGTGCACAAGTCTTACTAAAATAACGGTGCCGGACGGAGCGCGCACCAAGAGTATAGACGGTGTTTTATACTCTCAGGATATGAAGATACTTTTAGCGTATCCATGCGCCAAAGGCGGCAGGTTTATCATGCCGTACGGCGTTGCTGAAATTGCGTCATATGCATTTGACGGAGCGTCAGTCTCCGAGATAGTAACATCTAACAGTGTTGTGATTTTGAGAGATTATGCGATATGTAATTCGGCCGTGTCCTCTGTTTCGATATCAAAGTCTGTTGAAGAAATTGAAAACATCTGGGATGACGGAGTATTCAGTAATTGCCGTAATCTTAAAGAGATAATAGTAAAGAAAGGAAATGATAAATATACATCCATAGACGGTGTGTTGTTTGAGGGTAATAAGCTTTTGTGCTATCCGGCTAAGAAAGCAGGAAAGACATATAAGGTACCTGAAAAGAGTAAAATTGGAATGTATGCGTTTTCAGACTGCAAATATCTCAAGAAGGTGATTATACCAGAAGGAATGAAGGAATGTACCAAAGTATATTTCAGAAATTGCAGGGGAATAAAGGCATATATGCCAAAGTCCCTGGAAATGATTGTGGGATATATGATAACACGAGACGGTATATGTTACGTGTTTGGAGAAAACTGCAAAAAGTGTACTGTATATGCGCATAAAAATGCTCTGTACTTTAAAGAACTAAAAAAACAGCGAAAAAATACAGGAATAAATATAAAATATTATTAAATTAAAGAAAGTGTAAATTTGTAAATGTTGGCATACAGTTTAGGCTTGATTTAATAGTAAAAATGTGAGATGATGATGTCCAAATGTGTACAGAATACATATTTGGATGTCGTTTTTATAGAAAATAATTGAAATTAAAGTAGAAAAAAGAAAAAAATAATAAAAAAGCAAATATTCTACTGTACATATTGTATAAAATGTGTATAATATATTTATTGATGTTATTGCATCAGTAATATATATTTATATATTAAATATTAAATCGGGAGGAAATATTATGCGAGTAATTAAAAAAAGCATTGCAGCTATGCTCTGTGCTGCAATGGTAATCACTCTTGCACCGGCAGGTTCTGCTGATGCAGCAAAGAAGCCGTCACTTAAGAAAAAGGCTTCGGTAGCAGTCGGACAGACTGTTAAAATCAAGGTAAAGAACGCTAAGAAGAGTTCAAAATTTACCTGGAAGACAAGTAACAAGAAAATTGCTAAGATAAGCAAGAAGGTTGCTAAAGGCAAGAAGGCTTCAGCAACAGTTAAAGGTGTTAAGGAAGGAAAAGCTAAGATTACAGCTACATATAAGAAGGGAAGCAAGAAAGTTAAGCTTACTTGTAAAGTAACTGTAAATAAAGCTCCTGTTGTAACAAGTCAGCCAACTGCAACAGCACCTGCTGCACAGCCTACACAGCCTGGCGGCGGACCGGATCCGGATACTAATCAGACACCGGAACCTACACAGGACACACCTAAGATTACTAATACTCCAAAACCATCACCTACACCAACTAATGTTCCTAAGAACGGAGCAGTTGAGGCACGTAAGGTTGCTGAAGGTACTGTTATTACAGCTGATGGTAAAGTAGGAGCTAACGAGTGGATGGATGCAGATAAGGTAACTAATCTTCTTAAGAATCCACAGAGTGTTCGTGGCGAAGTTGCCATAAAGAATGCAACAGCTAAGCTTATGTGGTCAGAAGATGCGCTTTATGCTCTCGTTGAATCAGATGCAGCAATGGATGAAGTAAAGGTATTTGCAGATGTTGACGGAGATGCTACTAACGCTAATGCTGTTTCAGCTACAGGTGTTTTAAGCGCAGATAAGAAGGTAGCAGAGGTTAAGGTTCCATGTACAATTAGTGAGGAGAAAGGTCTTAAGGCTGAAATCCAGATTACAGCAGGCGGAACAATTAACTACTTCGACAGCGTATACGCTATGGTTTATGACGAAGCAAAGAATGAATTTGCTCTTAAAGATGAAGGAATTAAGGCTGGTAAAGATGATTCTGTATTAGGTGAAGTTAATCTTTTTGCATCATTAGAGCAGCCTAAGGAAGCTTTCTATACAACTGACGGTGCAGCAATTCTTGCAGCAGCAGCAATTTCAGAGAATTGGGAAGCTGAAGGTGTAGAGGGTGCTGAGCTTCAGAAGTCAAAGACTATGAAGTATGTTGATTCTAAGTATTGGACAGATGTATATGCTGCTAATGGTGATAAGCCGTCAATCTTCTTCACAAAGGTTAATACAACAGCTTACAATCCTAACGGTGACAATGACCTTACAAAGATTCAGCTTGCTTCACAGAATGAAGACGGAACATGGTCATCAGACAGAGATAAGGCTCAGGGATATGTTATCTGGGATGATGATTATCTCTACGTTCTCTTTGATGTAAATGATACAGATATTTCACCTGCAAATGAGGATCATTATACAACAGACTCAACAGAGTTCTTCTTCAATGAAGACCCTTCAGACCCTACATATGGTGCTGCTGGTGAGAGTAGTGCTGTTCAGCTTCGTGTTGACGCTATCAGCAACGTATTCTCATCAAATGATTCATCAACAGGTAAGTATAGCCTTGTTGCACATGCTGTAGGATATAAATATGCAGACGGAGTTAAAGAGACATATGGAGAAGGATGCACAGGATATCAGGTAGAGTACATTATCAAGCTTAATAACAAGCATACAGCAGGTGAAATCATGGGTATGGACCTTCAGATTAACGACTGCTACACAGAAACAGTAATGCAGGATGTTACGGATGATGCCGGAAATACTCAGCAGCAAGAAGTACAGAGAGCAAACAGAGCTTGTACAATCACAGCTTATGATACAGAGAACAGAAACTTCGAAGACCCAACAGCGTTCGGACGTGTTAAGCTTGTTAATAAGGATGCAGCTGATGACCCTACACCACCTGTAGGCGATGACATTGTTGTACCGCTTTCCAGTCATACAATTGCCGGTTGGATTAAAGATGCAACAGCAGTTGATAATGCAGACGGTTCTGTAACAATTAATTACGCAAAAGATGGTACTTATCGTGGTTGTGCATTTAAGCTTGATGCACCGGTTGATCTTAGCGGATACTCAAAGGTTGTTGTTGATGCTGAGCCATCTATAGCAGATTACGATTTATGCATATCTGTTCTTGACGCAACAAAGAAGGATGAGTGGAATGCAGAACTTGCTCAGGGTATTAAATATGGAGTTTCATTCCCAGGAGAGCTTGCCCTTGCAGATATCAAGGCTGGAGAAATTAAAGATTCAGAAGGTAATATGGTTACCGGAGGAGATTACAGCAATATTATTGGTGTTTCAATCTTCAATGGCGGTTCAGGTAAAGAACAGTCAGTTACTATTAAATCAATCAAGTTTGTAAAATAATTTTATAAGTAATTATTTATTGGCTTGAAGTTATAACTGCCATACATTGGTTCAATCCAATGTATGGCAGTTTTTTAAGCTATAGGAAATTTCGTTTTATAGTTTAAAATGCTTCTTAGGGAGGCGTTTATTTCAATGGGAGGAAATATATGAAATTAAAAAGGATAATTGCTTCATTTGCATGTATGGGATTGTTTGTATCACTTTTTTCAGCATTTAATCCTATAGCTGCGGATGCGGCAGTAAAAAGTATAAAATTAAGCAATAAAAAATTATCTATGACAGTCGGCGAGAAGAAAGTATTGAAAGTAAAGTATAAACCGGCGAAAAGTAAAGCGAAGATTGTGTGGAGTTCTTCAAAGAAGAAGGTTGCTAAAGTGAGTAAAAAGGGTAAAGTTACTGCAAAAAGTGAAGGTTCGGCAGTTATTACAGCAAAAATTAAAGCTTCAAAGATAAAAGCAGCATGTAAAGTTAAAGTGAGCAATGCGGTAGATGTTACGCCAACGAATGTTTCGGTGCCTTCACCTACACCTACAACACCTGCAGCAACTTTGGCGCCTACTAATGTTGTTGATAATAAAGTATATCCTACAGAGATTAAGTTTGAAGATGAAGACTATGTTACTGTAGAGATTGGAGAATCTTATACGCTTAATTCCCAAGTGGCTCCTGCTAATACAGATAAAGAAGCTATGGAATACAAAAGTGAGAGAGACTGGGTTGCGTCTGTTGATAAGGAAGGTAAGGTCACAGCATTATATCCGGGTATGACAATTATTACGCTTACATCTAAAAAGGACAGCAATGTAAACGCAAGAATTCATGTAAATGTTGTGGACACTTCTATTCCTGATGATTCATTTAATCAATATAATTCTGATATTGGACATGGAAAGATTAATGCAATAACCTATGCTTCAGATTATCGTGATACAGGCAAAGCACAGGCAAGAGTATGGACTCCTTACGATTATTCGGAAAATGAAAAATATAACATATTATACTGCCTGCATGGAGGAGGCGGCGATATGTGGTACTGGACTAACGATAAAGGCGGAGCCAACGATGGATGTGCAGCAGATAAAATTCTTGACAATATGTATGCAGAAGGACTTCTTGAGTCGTGTATTGTAGTATTTCCTAATGGAACTGTTCCGTATGACAACACAAAGACATATCCTAACGTTCCTGATGATGCTGTTATCACAGATTGGGGAAAAGACTGCTTCCTTCTTGAATATGAAATCATATATAATCTTATGCCATATATGAATGAGCATTATTCTATTGCGCAGGGAAAAGAACATACGGCAATATGCGGTCTTTCTATGGGATGTGGACAGACGCTTGATATCGGACTTAAGAACCCTGAGATTTTTGGTTATGTAGGAGCTTTTTCAGGAAGTCCGTTTGCAAGAGACGACCAGAAGCTTGTTACATGCGAAGAAGATGCTGACAGGCTCAACAGTAATATTAAGCTTTTTACAATTATGGTTGGTTCTGAAGATGGTTTGGCAAATGATAAAACTTCAAGCAGTTCAAAAGCATTTGGTAAGGTATGTACAGAGTTTGAGGTTAATTATATGTTTATTGAAGAACAAGGACTTGCACATGAAGATGCATGTTGGGACAGAAATCTGTATAAGTTTATGAAATACGCATTTAAGTAGACACATTTATAATTTTACTAAGCAACGAGCCAAGTGGACGTGCTTGCATGTCCATTTGGCGGTGTTAAATATCCGGCGGATGTTTTTTAAGCATGGACCGAAGCAAAGCGTAGACATGCTACGGGGTATTTGAATTAATTTTATTTTCCAGCATTTTTTTAGGAAAATATTTATTAATTGTAGCATATTCTACAGATTCAAAAAGAACTATATCAGGGTCAAACCGGTCTATATAATATTCCATATTAAAGATATTATAGTAACTGTGAACAAATATGCTTTCGGAAAAGCTTTCGTTCATAAATTTTTCTTTGCCCAGAAAGTAGCTGCCGCGAAATACAAGTATTTTTGGATAATCAGGATGATTTGGGTTGATATAATGAGAATAATCATTATATGCATCATTAAGCTCAATATCTGTATCGTCTGCTGTAATATCAATAGTTTCAGGGCTGTTTCTTGTATATGTTACAGAAGGTTCATCAATGCGAAAATAAGATAATGGAAGATATTCATGGATTATATCTGCAGCTGTATAATCAGAATCTTCGTTGAGACGTAAATCGGGATAGGTTTTCTTAAGCTCATTAAGTATATTACTCATACCGATTAATGCGCCTGTTTCATTCCAGTGACCTGCATCATATTTTTTGTCAAATACCTGTGTTTTTTCTGACTCATTTATAAGAAGAGGAGTATTATCTAAGTAGTTAATATTATAATCCTGAAGCTTTGATAAAAGGTATTTTTGACGACAGAAAGTAAGGTTGGCGCCGCAAGGCAGGTACTGTGCGTAGACCTGTGTTTTGTCAGGGTTAATGCAGTAAAGGAAACTGATATCGTGGGATGTACAGTATGTCTGCATGTATTTTATATATCTCGCAAATGAATTAAGATAATTTTTATCAAGCTCTTCTTTAGACATTTAAAAAAATACATACCCGTTTTTTCCGTATTCGTATGTTGGGTGCAAAAGAGTATTAAAAAATGCGTCATTTGCATATAAATAAGTATTAATCATATTGGTACGAAAACCTATTCGCTCGCTTATATAGGTTTCAAAATCTTTTGGTATGGATTGTTTGGTGCCAATATCTTTAAATTCCATCAGTGAAGTATTATCAATTTCCGATACCTGTGAATGTTTTCTATTCATGGTGATAACAGGTATGGTAATAAAAATTATAAAAAGTACAATTGTAATTATACCGATTATCTTTTGAATTTTATTCATATAAATCATCCTCCAAATCAGAACTGGAAATATATAAAAGGATTATATACGTTATTGGTTATATATATTATGCATATAAAAAACAGTGTAAATACAAGTATAAGCTGTATTATGCGTACCCATATGTTATTTTGACAAAGCTTTGTAAAGTGATTTTTCCATATAGGTATACTGCATACTGCGGCGCAAATTACAGAAAAAATCAAACGCCTGTCAAGATAATAAATATACGAAAAATGTGCAGCTTCAGGTGAAACATTTCCTATGCCGGCCATTGACATGATATACGCCCATGCAGCCGGAAGGGTTTCTGCTTTAAAGAATACCCAGCCGATAATTACAATAAGCATTGTTAATGCCCATCTGAAAAATGAAGGTATATTTTTATAAAAAGATAATTTCATAATCGGTTTTTCCAAAACAAGAAGAACTCCGTACCACATGCCCCATATGACAAAGTTCCATGAAGCGCCGTGCCATAATCCTGTTATAAAAAACACTATGAGAATGTGCAGGCTTGTATTTCCGCTTCTGCTTCCTCCAAGCGGAATATATATATAATCACGGAACCATGTTGAAAGAGAAATATGCCATCTTCGCCAAAATTCAGTAACAGATTTTGAAATATACGGATAGTTAAAGTTTTCAGGGAAGGAAAATCCAAACATTTTCCCAAGTCCTATAGCCATATCGGAATATCCTGAAAAATCATAATAAATCTGAAATGTGTAACATATAATTCCTATCCATGCAGTAGGTGTGTCTATACCGGACGGATTTAAACCAAATATCGCATCAGCAGTTTCACCCAGTACATTTGCTATAAGGACTTTTTTAGAAAGACCTATAATAAATCTTATTATACCATCTGAAAAATCAGAAATGGTAACATGTCTTTTATTAATTTGGTCATGGATTTCGTTATATTTTACTATAGGGCCGGCAACAAGCTGTGGAAAAAGCGAAATATAAAGAGCAGTATCTAAAGGGTTTTTACAGCATGAGCATGTGTTTCTGTATATGTCAATTATATATGACATACCCTGAAAAGTGTAAAAAGATATTCCTACCGGAAGTATTATACCGGTAAGCGCAATATTTCCGTGAGTTATCTGATTTACTGTGGTAATGATAAAATCGGTATATTTGAATATGATAAGAAGACCTATATTAGCTGTTAGTATGCATATGAGTGTAATCCGGCGGATTCTTTTCTTTCCGATGCGGCTTAATAAAATGCCTCCAAGGTAATTGATTGTAATTGATAACAGAATAAGAAAAATATACGAAGGCTTGTTCCACCAATAAAAAAGCAGACTAAAAATAAGCAAAGAAATATTCTTTGCGCGGAATGGAACTATATAATATATAAGCAGTACAGCGGGAAGAAAGCAAAATAAAAAAACGGTGGATGAAAAAACCATATTTAAATCCTTTCCGGTGAGGTTACTTTATACACAGTATAACATAAATATTGTTGTTTTAAAATATTAAAAATGTTATAATAAACAATAAAACTACAGAACGGAGATTAGTTTATGAGCAGTGCATTAATGCGTGGTGCAGGTGTGCTTATGCCAATAAGCAGCCTTCCGTCACCATATGGAATAGGAACTCTTGGCAAAGAAGCTTACAGATTTGCAGACTGGTTAAGTAATGCCGGACAGAAATACTGGCAGGTCTTGCCGGTAAGCCCAACAAGCTTTGGAGACAGTCCATATCAGTCCTTTTCGGCATTTGCCGGTAATCCTTATTTTATTGACCTTGACATTCTCGCTGATGAAGGTCTTATAAGTTCTTCCGACATGACGGGTATAAAATGGGAGGATGAACCGGATAAGATTAATTACAGCTATTTATTTGAGAACAGAGCCGGAATATTAAAAAAAGCATACGCAGCAAGTAATCATAAGAATACGGAAGAATACAGGCGTTTTTGTAATGAAAATGAGTTCTGGCTTTCGGATTACAGCTTTTTTATGGCTCTTAAAGAACATTTTGACAACCGTTCATGGACAGAGTGGGATGAAGATATCAGATTCAGACGTCATGAAGCATGTGAAAAATATCGACAGCTTTTAGCTTCGGAAATTGATTTTTGGAAATTCTGTCAGTTCAAATTTTTTGAACAGTGGCAGAAGCTTAAAAAGTATGTTAATGAAAAAGGCATACATATTATCGGAGACATACCGTTATATGTATCGCTTGACAGCGCTGACGTCTGGGCTAATGAAAGACTCTTTGAACTTGATGAAAAGAAATGTCCTACATGTGTTGCGGGTGTTCCGCCTGATTGTTTTTCAGAAGAAGGACAGCTTTGGGGTAATCCGATATATAACTGGCGCCAGATGGAAGCTGAGAATTTTTACTGGTGGAGAAAGCGTATGAGTTCGTGCAGCAGCCTGTATGATGTTATACGTATTGACCATTTTATAGGCATAGTAAGATATTATGCTATTCCGGCAGAAAGCGTTAATGCTAAAGTCGGTGAATGGAGAACAGGCCCCGGAGAAAAGCTTACAAGAGTTATTGAAGAGACGGTTGGTAATGCTTCTATAATTGCCGAGGATTTAGGCGTAATTATTCCTCCGGTACGAGAGCTTATTGAAAAAATGGGCTGGCCGGGAATGAAAATATATGAATTTGCATTTGACGGTCAGGCTTACAATGAGTATCTTCCGCACAATTATAAAAATTCCTGCTGTGTATTATATGCAGGAACACATGACAACGATACTATAATGGGATTCATGGACAGCGTGCAGGATTATCAGAGAGACCAGATATTAGAATATCTTGACGCAGATAAAGTATCTGACGTCCCTAAAAAAATGATAAGGTCAGGTTATGCAAGTATTGCCGTAACTGTTATTATTCAGATGCAGGATATTCTGGAGCTTGATACATCTGCCAGAATTAACACTCCTGCAACTTTAGGCGGTAATTGGTGCTGGCGTATGAAAAAAGAGCAGCTTAAAGACGAGGACGCACACAGGCTTGCAAAAATGGTGCGTGCTTACGGCAGGTAAGCTCCGGCGTATATTAACTTACGCTTTCGGTAAGCGAAAGTTCTTTTATCTGATTAATCAGATAACGATATCTTAAGTCTGCCGAATTAATTTCGTATATATAACAGTCAATCAAATCAGGGTCCGACGCGTACTGGAATCCTGCGTAAGCGGTTTCCAGTTCCCGCTGGGTCTTTGTTATGTCATCCATAAGGGATTTTTTTAATAAATCATATTTATTTTTTCTCTTTTTCATAGGCGGCTTCCTTTCCTTTAATTAGTCTATATTCATAAAATTCCCAATACTCGCGGGGCTTATACATATTTTTATATAAATGATAATAAAATAGTGTATAGACTGTATTGGGGAGAAAAATATGTTAAAAAAAGTAATGTATGCTATATGCATACAAATGCTTGCAGGGTGTCTTATGATATATATAGCTGATAAATTATTTGCAATGAACGGTTATAACGTATATGTCGGTATCAATCCCATAACTACGGCATTTTCGGGCATTTTTGGCATGCCGGGAGTGGCGTCTTTGTTTGCACTTTCAGTAATATTAAAATAAATTACAAAAAGTGCTTGACAGTTTGTGTAGTACATAGTATCATGTGTAATACATTAGTAATACATGTAACACATGTTTAAGAAGGAAGGTGTAAAGATTAGTTAGTATATGTTGTTTAACGGTGATACTTGCCGTTGCAGCATGTGAGGACATTGCCGGACTTAAAGTCAGTAACAGGCTCATTGTGGCAGGCTGGGTCATAGCTTTTTTATTCAGACTGCATGATGACGGATTGTATGGAATCTTATACTGGATTTTAGGTGTGATTGTACCCGTTTTTCTTTTATATGCTTTATTTTTATTTAGAATGCTAGGTGCAGGAGATATTAAGCTTATATCCGTAATAGGCGGATTTTGCGGAGTAGTATTTTGTATAAGAGTATTTATATTTGCATTATTTGCAGGTGGAGTTCTATGTTTTTTCAAATGTATTCATTATGGTTATCTTTTGAATCGATTGCGGTATTTCACTGCTTATTTCAAGGATATTTTACTTAGAAGGACTATTAAAGCATATTATATCAGAGAACGTGACGGGACTGATATTGTGATACCCTTTAGTGCAGCAATTGGCATAGGATTTTTAGCAGCTTATGGGATATAAGACTTAAGGAGGGGTTTTATTGGCAAGGAAAAATATTGCTTTATCTACTAAGGACATGCGTTATATGAAAGCATTCTCTGATTATTGCAGGCGGTATGAACCTGAAAGTGTGGCTTTAGATATTATTCCTATTAAAGATGAGGTTACAGCTTATATTAAGAATAATCATGTTGATATATTTGTGACGGACAGTACAGATTCAGCAGAAAAAGTACGCGCATTGGGCGTTATGACGGCAATACTGTCTGATGAAAAATATGTAGAAGCTGAGAATGGAAATTTTATATATCGTTTTCAGAAAATGGATGATATTATGCGGCAGATATACGGATTTTTGGCGGAAGGACAGGATGGCAGCCATAAGGAAGTTCGGTGTACGGCTTTTAAAAGTGTGGATATAACAGGTGTATTTTCGCCATGCTGTGACACTCAGAGAGAGCAGTTTTCGAGGCTGCTTGCAAAAGTGTATTCTGAACAATATAAGGTGCTTTATGTTAATCTTTCGGCATTTTCTGAATATGACAGCGGTGATGAGGACGGTATAAGCGAGCTGCTATATTTACTTAATGAGGATGTGCATTCAACGTCGTTAAGACTTCTTAATATGATTAAAGAATCAGAAGGATATTATATTGTGCCCGGAGTAAAGCATTACAGGGATTTGTATGATATGACGTCAGATGATGTACGCAGTTTGTTTTCCTGTACTAAAGCTATGGACGAGTTTGAACATGTAATAGTTGATATCGGATTCTTAAATGATGCGGTATATACGGCGCTTGATTGCTGCAGCAGGTTATATATGCCGGTAATGGATGAGAACAGCGCAAGGCTTTCTCATATGTGGCATGATTTTAATGCAGAGGGACATGATGAGCTTGTAGAAAGTATGAAAGTGATTCAACTTCCCGAATGGTGGGATTTGCATGCTGATATGAGATATAAGTGGGTCAGTCATGGAAGATACTAGAATTATTGATATCAAAGACAGAATAAAGGCAGAGCTTACAGGAGAATCGCTGGCAGACGGGGGCTGGGATGAAGAAGAAATTGCCGGTTATATTGATGCGGCTCTTATGACATATCCTGAATACATTCCGATAAAAGTAAAGAAGGATATAAGAAAATGCATTATGAATGAAATTATAGGATACGACGTAATATCAGAGCTTTTGGAGAATGATGATATAACTGATATTATGGTAAACGGGGAGTCAGATATTTTTTATGAAAGGAACGGTAAAATTCACAGATATGGCAAGTGTTTTTCGTCGTCAGCAAAATTATTCGATATCATACAGCATATAGCGGCAGGGCATAACCGTATTGTAAATGAGTCTGAACCTATTGTGGACGTAAGGCTTAAGGATGGTTCAAGAGTCAATATTGTGCTTCCGCCTGTGGCGATAAATGGCCCGGTTGTTACTATAAGAAAGTTTCCGAAGCATGATTTTACGCTTGAAAAGCTTACTGAAATCGGAAGCATAACGAAAGAGGCGGCGGATTTTTTGAAAAAGCTTGTGCATGCAAGATATAACATATTTATTTCAGGTGGGACAGGTACCGGTAAAACCACATTTCTTAACGCATTGTCGAATTATATCCCTTCGGATGAAAGAATTGTGACTATTGAGGATTCGGCAGAGCTTAGGATACAGGGAATAGAAAATATTGTGAGCCTTGAGACGCGCAATGCTAATTTTGAAGGCAATAATGAGATAACTATGAGAGACTTGATAAAATCGAGCCTCAGAATGAGACCGGACAGGATAATTGTAGGTGAAGTAAGGGGAGAAGAGACGCTTGATATGCTTCAGGCAATGAATACCGGGCATGAAGGAAGTATATCCACAGGTCATGCTAATAGTCCGGCAGACATGATAGCAAGGCTTGAGACGCTTGTTCTTATGGCAAGCGATATGCCTCTTAACGCGATTAGACGCCAGATAGGTTCGGCGCTTGATATACTTGTACATCTTGGGAGAATAAAAGACGGTAAGAGAAAGGTGCTTAATATATCTGAAGTAATGTATGCTGATGATGACATTCATCTTAACCTGCTGTATGAATATCATGCAGAAAACGGACTTGTAAGAACCGGAAACGATATGAACGACTGTTCAAAGCTTGAAAGATACGGGTGAGGAGGGGCATACATTTATTATGAATAAAGCAGATGATTATAACACATATAATCTTAAAATATATGAGCTTTTATGCATCCTTTTTCTTGCGGGAATTCTTGATTATCTGATATTTTATATGTTTTATAAAAGCGTTATCGTATGCATTGTGATGTGTATTCCGATTGCTTTAAAACTTACAGCCGCATATAAAGAGTACAGGATTGATAAGCGAAAAAGCATGCTTTCAGATGGATTTGAAGAACTTCTTTCCGGGGTGGCGTCAGCGCTTCGTGCAGGATACTCACTGGAGAATGCATTTGCAGTAGCGGAAAAGGAGTTAGCCGTATTATATGAAAGTAAGCATGATATAATCCGCGAGACAAAAAGAATATGTAACGGTATAAGGATTAACAGGACAGTTACGGAGCTTATAACAGACCTTGCAAAAAGAAGCGGAATTGACGATATAATAAGCTTTTCTGAAATACTTGTTATTGCAAAAAAGAGTGGAGGCAATCTTATTGCAATAGTAAAGCAGACTGCTGACAACATACATGATAAGAGGGAAATCGAGCAGGAGATAAATGCAATAATATCAGGTAAAAGGCTTGAATACAGAATTATGTGCGTTATGCCTGCGGCCATGCTTATGTATCTTAGTATATGTTCACCCGGGTATCTGTCAGTAATGTACGGAAATTGTATAGGTGTAACGGTAATGACCGTATGTCTTTTGATATATTTTTTCTCATACTGCATTGCAGAAAAGATTATGACGTTTGGAGACAAAAGCATAAAAGTGCGTAAGAAGAATATTTTTTGTAAAAGTACCGGAGTAAAAAGCGAATATCCGCGTATATACAGTATTCTTATGAAAACTGTTGCAGCCGGTAAAATGAACAGTCTTTCAGAGAAAGTTGCCGGAATTAATCCTGATAAAGATAAGGATACCGCCTGCAGGGAATTTTGGAGTTCATTTGGGACAGGCGTATATGTGGGTATGTCCGCTGCCGTATTTATTATTGTTATCGGATTCATATATGTAAGGGAGAGTTTTTTGTATATATGTGTTCTGGCGGCAGTAATTATGGCAGCAATACCTTATATGACTTGCAAAAGAGTGGACAGTAAGCTTAAGGAGCGTAATGAAAGGCTGCTGCTTGGATATCCTGAACTTATTAACAGGTTTTTGCTTCTTTTGGGAGCAGGAAGCAGTATGAAGGGCGCATGGGAGAGGCTTGTATATGATTACATGAAAAAGAAGGAGAGCGATAATAGTTATTATGATTATGTATATGAGGAAATGAGATATTCGCTGTCTGAATTAAAAAGGGGAATTTCAGAAATTTTGGTGTATGAAAGATTTGGACGGCGGGTGCGGCTTATGCCTTATATGAAATTGTGTTCAATGCTTTCTCAGAATCTCAGGCGAGGCAACAGATACATACTTGACCAGTTAAAACTTAGTTCGCTTGATGCTTATGAGAAGAAGCGTGAAAATATTAAAAAATTAGGAGAGGAGGCTTCGTCAAAGCTTCTTCTGCCTATGATGCTTCAGTTTATACTTGTGCTGGTGATTATTATGTTTCCGGCACTGATGTCAATATAAAAATGGGAGGTATATATGATGTTAAAAGATTTTTGGAACAATGAAGACGGTATAGGTGTAGTTGAAATTATTCTTATACTTGTAATACTTATAGCATTGATTCTTATTTTTAAGGATAAGATAACCGGTATAGTCGATGATGCGATGAAGAATATTGATGATGACAGTGGAGAGATACTTGAATAATATGGATAAAAGGCGTGAAGGAAGCGTTACCGTGTACCTGATGCTTGTATTTGCGGTGATACTAATGCTTATTGTATGTGTTTTGTCACTTATGCGTTATCAGGCAGAAAAAGTAAATATTAAAAGAGATTTGGATATATCGGTGGAATCTGCTTTCGGAAAATATTTCAGACCGCTGTTTGATGATTACAGAATGTTTTACTATATTGAAAGTGATGAGGAAGCGTTGTCTGCCGATATAATGTCTTATTTTTATGAAAATCAGAAGGAAATGCCGAAGCTTCTTTCGCTTACTCCGGAAGAGATTAAAGTATCGGGGAAATGTTATGCTCCTGATAATGATAAAGAAAATTTTATAAGCCAGATGTGTGACGCAGTTATATTCAAATACGGTGAAAATGCAGCCGATAGTGTTATCGGAAAAATAAAAGACAGGCTTGATATTATCAGTAAAGATGATGATGTTCTGTCTGATGCAAGTGAGGAAGTATGCGATATAGAGGATGACGCAGATTTTCAGAAGGACGTGCTTACCCTTCTTGAGCTTGTAGAAGGAGTACGTATATCGGACGGTGGGATAAAATGTGCCGATACATATGTAAAGCAGGCTGTTAAGGGCAAAGCCACAATGTTAAATACCGGAATAGACTCTGAAATAATATGGAACGCGGTATGCGAACATTACTGGAGTATTGACGATATGCTTAAAAAGCTTTTACGTCTTGCAAAAAAAGGAGTGGACGGAAAAAGTGTTGCTTTACCACAAAAAGAGTTAAAAATCTGGGAAAAAAATCTGTGTGATATTAAAAAGGTAACGGAAAAAGCATGTGCTCTTGCAAAAGAACTTGACGGTAGAATGGCTGAAGGCGGGAAAAAGAAATGCATATGTAATGTTTCTGCAATATACAGTAATCTGGCTGAGAATATTTCTATACTTGATGAATTGATTTCATGTGCGAAACGGACTGCGCCGAAAAGTATATCCGATTGGAAAGAGTATAAAGAATATATAGGGTCCTGCGAAAATATGCTTTTGGGCTATCATGTTAAATCTCTGTATTTTGATTACAGCACATTGTCATTAAAAAAAGAGGATAATCCTGTTGAAAATGTAAATCCCAAAAATACAGGAATATTAGAGCTTTTTACAGGCGGCGCTGACATTTCTTCAAATGCAGTAATTGAGGCTGACATTTATCTGAAGGCTAAGGTGCATGAAGAAAAGACGGATATATATGATTACAGGGAACCGGAGGAACTTGCTGATTTTTTAGACTCATGTAAAAGTGAAAAAAAGGCAGAAAATATAAGTGACAGGATTTTATCGGCGTTGTATATAAATGAATATCTTATGGGCTTTACGGATTATGTAGATAAAGATTCCGGTAAAAGAGCGCTTATGTATGAAAAGGAATATATTATTGCAGCAAATGAGGCGGATAAGGATAATCTTGATGAAGTTGCAAAAAAGCTGCTTCTTATGCGAACCGGAATGTCGTTTGTCTATCTTATATCAGACAGGCAGAAAAGTAATATGGCGTATGCCACAGCTGCGGCAATTGTAGGATTTACGGGTATGGAGGCGCTTGTAAAGTGTACACAGTATATGATTCTTGCAGGTTGGGCGTATGAGGATGCATGTATAGATGTATGTGCTCTTTTGTCAGGAAAAAAGATACCTTTAAAAAAGAATGATAACAGCCTTAATGTTAAATATTCAGAACTTCCTATGTTCGGAAAGCAGTTTATAAAAGAAAAGGCGGAGAGTATAAGCGGTAATAAGGGTATAGATTATTCTGAATTAATGCTTATATACATATGTCTTATGGATGAAAAGAAAAGTGTGTCAAGATGTATGGATATTATTCAGTATAATATGAAACTAAATCATTCTGAGCGGTTTTCATTTATGAATGCGCTTTATGGTGCAAAAGCGGTTATAAGGTGCAGTCGGCCATACAATATGCAGGCGGAGGAAGAATATATGTACAGATAATTTAGTTTTGAAAGTCCCGGCATTGACAGGCAGGAATTGCAAAAAAATAATCAGATAAATATTAAAAATAACCTGCATATCTTAAATGGTAAATCATAAACATTCGGCTGTGTGGCCAAACCAATCAAAAACGAACAAGCACTTCCTGCCTGTCAATGCCGGGACTTTTACAGAAAGGAGTTTTAATTATTAAAAAGGCATCGCTTACTGTAGAAGCAGCGCTTATATTTCCGATTTTCTTCTTTGCTTTTATAGCATTTATTTATATTATTATGTGGTTTCAGACTGCCGAAAAGGTACAGCAGAAATTAATTGACAGAGCAAGATTTATATCATGCGCCGCATATTCGGCAGATGAATTAATTACGAAAATCGGAAATGAGCCGGAGAATGATATACATATTGAAAAAAACTATAAGGCGGGAATAAGTATTCCGATTATTTCACTTTTGCCTTTGAGAACGCACCAGAAGGTATATATGAGAAAATTTACCGGAATAGATTCTTTAGAAGAAGGAGAAGGTTCTGAGATAGTATATATAACTCCTCATGGAGAAGTGTATCATCTTTTACGAAGCTGCACATATATTAAGGCGCATATATATTCGGCTGATTATTCAGATATAGAATATAAAAGGAATGCAGCCGGACAAAAATATATACCATGCAGTAAATGTGCAGGTACGCACAGTGAAAAGGTGTATATAACCGAGTATGGGATAAGGTATCATTCAGACAAAAACTGCATTTATATTGAGAAAAATGCGATTCCGGTAAGACTTAGTGAAGCAAGTGACAGAAGGATTTGCAGTAAGTGTGCAAAAAAAGGGGACGGGTTATGACTATTGTGGAAAAACACTTGAAGAAAGGCTCATTTACTGTAGAAGCGGCATTAATTATTCCGCTTATTACAGGAATCATAATAATATTGATACATGCCGTGTTAGTTATGCATGACAGAGGTTATGTATATATGAAGCTTTCTGAATATGCAGAGACAGGAGATGATTTTACGAATGATATTTATAATGAATGCGAAAAACATCTTTTTATAAGTAATGTTTCTGACATAACATATGAAAGTACATATTCCGAAAATGTTATAAGCGCAGTCATATGTACAAAAAGCAGTATATTTAAGGACAGACATATAACCGTAAAAAGATATGTACCGGATTACTGTAAATATATAAGGTCACAGGAGCTTTTTGCAGAATAGGGATAATAATGAAAAAAGACGAAAGTGTAAGATGTCTCAGTGAATATTATGATATGCACCGGCCTGATTATGACAGTTTATATGTTGTAATAAGTTCAGTAATCATGCTTGAAGTAACTAAAGCAGATACAAAAGGCATTGTGCTTAATCCGGAATATATATTTTATTGCGAAGAACAGAAAAAAATACGTCTAAGCAGGGCAGAAAATTATAAAAAAAGCTATGAGAGCCAGGTGGAAGAGCTGCTTATATATCTTGAGAAAATGTCAAAGTATGCCGGAGAATATACATATGCATTTGTTAAGGCTGTAAGGAAAGCGTATTGTGAAAAAGGAGTGAAAGAGTGCTGTAAAGTCATAAAGCAATATGAGAATAAAAGGAATCCAAAAGAAGTAATTGCTTTTGCTGTGTTCGTGCTTTTATTTCAGATATTTTATTACATGCTTACGAAACTTAGGTTTTACATATGAAAGTTAATATTTTTAAGGAAAAGCTCATTAAAGTCAGGATGATTTGAAAGGTGCAGTTCGGAAAGCCTTGAAATAATTGTATTTATATATTCGTCAGGCTTTAAGGCACATGAATACTTTACTGCGCCGCTAAGCGAAGTGTTGCCTGACGTAACGATAACGTCGGGTGAATCTGCCCATTCATCAGGAAGTATATGAAGATTTTTAAGCGTTTTAAAATCAAGCGCAGCGCCAAAGCTTCCGGAAATGTATACTTTGTCTATGTCGGAAGCAGAAGCGTTATATTCTGAAAGAAGAATCTGTATGCCGCTTTTTATAGCTGAAATGGCAAGCTGGAGCTGCCTTATGTCATTCTGGGTAAGAACAATATTTTTGCCTCGCGCTTTGGATATAAGAAATCCATTTTCAATATATTCTTCCGATAATGTACCGAAGGTATCAACCGTTTTAAGGCTGATAAGCTGCGACATAAGTGAAAGTACGCCGCTTCCGCATATTCCGACAGGTATTTTTCCTCCTGCAGTCGTACATGAAACATGAATGTTTGAACCTCGTTTTGTAAGGTTTACCGTATCTATTGCGCCGTCCATGCAGGCACATCCGCACGAAAGACCTCCGGCTTCAAATGCAGGACCTGAAGCAGCTGAAGTGCAGAGCATTTGTCTGGCATTTCCTATAACCATCTCTGCATTGGTTCCGAGGTCAAGCAGCATGAATGTTTTATCAGTATTAAGTATATCAAGGCTGTATAGTCCTGATATTATATCACCGCCGATAAATGTGCCAAAAGACGGTATAATATATACAGAAGCATTAAAGCCTGTTTCACAAAATAATTCATTATACGACATTACGTTAAAGCGTAAGTGTTCAGATGTAAACGGATAAGCGCTTATTGATGTGCAGTTAAGTCCAAGCAGAATATACTGCATAGTATTATTGCATGAAATTGTAAATTTTTTAAGTTTACTAAAAGGTATATTCAGGCGTCTTAAAAGGCGTGTAACAGTAGTGTTAATACTGTCTTTAAGTACAGATGAAAGTTCTTCTGCTTTACCGTTTAAGGACGCTCTGATTCGTGAAATAATATCTGCGCCCCACATGCAGGTCGGATTGGAAAGCGTTGTGCTTAATAATATTTTGGAGTCATTATGGATGCATACCGTCATTGATGTAGAGCCTATATCAGCGGAAGCATAAACCTGTTCTGTTATATGTGAGGTATTTTTAATAGCTTCTGAGTTGTCAGATATAACGAAAGATGGCAGAAGTGAACTTTCAGGTATTATTATATTGATATCAGAATCAGGGAAAAAAGTACATGCGCATACTGAGGAATTATTTCCGGCGCCGCATAGTACGACCTTGCATTTTTTGCATACGCCGCATTCTCCGCAGGCAGTATTAAGCATAATGCTGTTGTCCTTAAGAATCCTGCTGAGACTTTTTTTCTCTGCCGGATTATAGCTTATTATATATTTTTTGGCTTTAATAAGTGCTGTTATTGTCTGCATATAGTTATACTAATCTTAGAATGTTATTGTGTCAAGTTGCAATGAATGAATGTTATTGTTATAATAGGTGTCAAATATATGAAAAACGACAATGAGGATATATTTATTTTGGATAATTATGAAAATGATTATGAACAGTATTATGAAGATGATTATAAAGTAAAGAATATGCCTTTTCCTATAATAACGGTTGTGATTATTGCAATAAATGTTATAGTATATCTGTTATTAGAAATAAAAGGTTCTACTTATGATGTTGATTTTATGTTAAGATATGGGGCATTATCTTATGACAGGGTATTGTATCATCATGAGTATTACAGGATAATAACGAGTTTTTTTATGCATTTCGGACATGAGCATCTGATTAGCAATATGTTTGTGTTTGGGCTTCTTGGATATTATCTTGAGAATATTTTGCACAGATGGAATTATCTTGCCGTATATTTTTTGTCGGGAATTGCTTCGGGAATTATATCCATGATGTGGAATTATTATCAGGGTGAATATTGTGTTTCTGTCGGCGCATCAGGGGCAATATTTGGAATTATCGGGGCGTTGTTTTTTTTGATTATTGTAAATAAAGGCAAGCTTGAGGGTATTACATTCGGAAGAATTATCCTGTTTCTGATACTGGCGCTTTACAGCGGATATGAGAATTATGATGTTGATAATGCCGCACATATAGGCGGTTTTCTTTCAGGGATAGTTCTCATGGCAGTAATTTTTATTGGAAAAAATATTGGTAAAAAATTGTTTTCACATTAATATAATATATCAGGAGGTTTTTATTATTATGAGTAAGCACACAGATAAAGATTGTATTTTTTGTAAAATAATTGCAGGGGAGATTCCGTCGCGGACAGTATATGAAGATGACGATTACAAGGCAATACTTGATGTATCGCCTGCTTCAAAGGGACACGTGATAATTCTTCCAAAGAATCATGCAGAGGACATATTTTCACTGCCTGATGAAGATATGAAGGGTATTCTTTGCGTTGCAAGAAAGATTGCTGCCGCACAGAAAAAGGTTTTTGGATGTGATGGGGTGAATATACTTCAGAATAACGGCGAGGCAGCAGGACAGACGGTATTTCATCTGCATGTACATGTTATACCGAGATATAAGGATGATACAGTCGATATCAAATGGCTTCAGAGAACAGATATAGACCTTGATTCAGTATATAATGACCTCAAAAAAGAGATATAGGATGTGAGACGGCTATGAAAAAAATAGTATTGACAGGTGGAGGAACTGCAGGGCATGTGACTCCGAATATTGCCCTTATTCCAGAACTCATAAAACGTAATTATGATATACATTATATCGGCTCGGAAACGGGAATAGAAAAAAGGCTGATTGAGGAATACGATATTCCTTATTATGCTATATCGACAGGTAAATTCAGGAGATATTTTGATGTAAAGAATTTTACCGACCCGTTCAGGGTTGTAAAAGGGATTAGAGAAGCAGCTTCACTTATGAAAGAGTTGAAGCCTGACGTTGTATTTTCAAAGGGCGGATTTGTAAGTGTGCCGGTAGTTCTTGCAGCTGACCGAAAGAAGATTCCGTGCGTTATACATGAATCAGATATGACTCCTGGACTTGCCAATAAGATATGTATACCGCATGCAGTAAAAGTGTGTACCAATTTCCCGGAGGCGGCAGCTAATATACCTGATGGAAAGGCTGTTGTCAGCGGAACTCCGATAAGAAGTGAATTATATAAAGGAAACAGGGCGGAAGGTCTTAAGTTCTGTGGATTTACGGACAATAAGCCGGTTATTATGGTTGTCGGCGGAAGTCTTGGCGCAGCTGCGGTAAATCGTATAGTCAGGGAATCTCTGCCGGAACTTCTTAAAAAATATAATGTTATACATCTGTGCGGAGAAGGGAAGCTTGACAGTGAGCTTGACAACATGAAAGGATATGCGCAGTTTGAATATGTCAAAAAAGAACTCAGCGATATGATGGCAGCGGCTGACCTTGTTATATCAAGAGCAGGGGCTAATGCAATATGTGAGCTTTTGGCACTTAAAAAACCTAATATTCTTATTCCGCTTCCACAGTCTCAGAGCAGAGGAGACCAGGTATTAAATGCCCAGTCTTTCAAAAAGCAGGGTTATAGTGCGGTACTTAATGAAGAGACGCTTACTCCGGAAAAACTTGTAACTCATGTTGACAGAGTATTTAATGAAAAAGAAAAATATGTTTATTCAATGAGAATGAACAATAATAAGGATGCAATTCAGATTATTTGTGATATTCTTGATGAGTTTTGCGGTGATATGTAGAAAAAAATAGATGGGAAATATTGGAAAATAATGTCCTCCTAAGGTATACTTATTTTAATGTATATTGAAGGAGGATGTTTTTATGTTAGAAGAACTATACGAAAACGGAATAATTTTTTATGCAGTATGTGGAATATGTGCGCTGAACATTATTATGAAGTTGATTGAAGCATTATATTGTACGTACATATGCAGACAGAGCGCTTATATGTATGAGGCAACCGGGAAATTTGCCGTACGCATTAACCGGAAATTTGATAATGAATACGATGAAAACGGCGATATAAGGAATGTAGGGCTTTTTGTAAAAGCATATATAAGCGATATGAAAATTGCAGGATTCAGAGCAGGTTTCTGGCGTAATTTTGGCATTGTATCTGTTTTTTTATGCATTGTTTTATGCATAATGTGCGTTATAGAAGCCTATTTCAGTGGTGATAACAGCGCACATATATTATTTTATGCACTTCTTGCACCGGCTTCGGTTGGGGCTGCCGTATTTGTGGACATGCTTGCCGGAATTAAAAATAAGATAGAACGTGTTATATTGAACGTAACCAATTATTATGAAAATTATGTTATACCTGAAAAAATAAACGGTACTTACGACATTAAAAACAGAAAGCTTTATCACATATCCGATGAAATAGACGAGGGAATTGCGGAACTTGCCGAAAGCATGGAGGAATATGAGGCTGAGATGTTAAGAAAAAATATAAATAAAAATAAAGAGAATAACCCTGAGATTAATTTGTCTAATGGAGAACAAAAAATATTTGAAGAAGTTATAAATGAATATTTGACCTAAATGAATATATTTGGTAAAATGTATAAAAACTTAAGTACGAGACAGTAAAATTACAATACTATGATGGAAGAGGGTAAGTATAATATGGACAAGGTTATGTTTGATTATGCTAATGCTGAAGGTTTTGTACAAAAGGATGCCATAGAGTCAATGAAAGAGGCTGCACTTTCAGCAAAGCAGACACTTGTAGAAAAAAGCGGAGCAGGCAATGATTATCTGGGATGGCTCGACCTGCCTGTTGATTATGACAAGGATGAATTTAAAAGAATTATTGAGGCAGCCGAAAGAATCAAGAGCGATTCGGAGGTATTTGTAGTTATAGGTATAGGAGGCTCGTATCTTGGCGCGAGGGCTGCTATAGAATTTTTAAGACATGGTTTTTATAATAATGTGTCTAAGGACATAAGAAAGACTCCTGAGATATATTATGTAGGCCATAATATAAGCTCGTCATATATATCCGGTTTGATTCAGGTTATAGGCGACAGAGATTTTTCGGTAAATGTTATAAGTAAGTCAGGTACTACGACAGAATCGGCAATTGCATTCCGTATATTCAAAGAGATGCTGGAATCGAAATATGGTAAAGAGGGCGCTGCAAAGAGGATATATGCGACTACAGATAAAGAAAGAGGAGCATTAAAGAAGCTTGCAGACGATTCGGGATATGAGACATTTGTTGTTCCGGATGATGTCGGAGGAAGATATTCGGTACTTACTGCCGTAGGGCTTCTGCCGATTGCAGTAAGCGGCGCGGATATTACAGCGCTTATGGAAGGCGCTGCCGCAATGAGAAAAACGTGCCTTGAGAAAGATTATTATGATAATCCGGCAGTAATGTATGCGGTTCTCAGAAATATTTTATATAACAATGGAAAATCAGTTGAGATTATTGCAAATTATGAGCCGTCCATGCATTATATAAGCGAGTGGTGGAAGCAGTTATATGGCGAAAGCGAGGGAAAAGACCATAAAGGATTGTTCCCGGCGTCGGTAGACCTTACTACAGACCTGCATTCAATGGGACAGTTTATTCAGGACGGAGCAAGGATAATGTTTGAGACCGTAATAGAGATTAATGATGACGAATGCCCGATTGAAATGACCGAAGAACCTGATAATATGGACGGACTTAACTATTTGTCAGGGCTTACGTTAGATGCTATTAATAAAAATGCGATGAAGGGTACAAGAATTGCCCATATTGACGGCGGGGTTCCTAACCTTCTTGTGAAAGTAAAGGATAAGTCTGAATATTCACTCGGTGAATTATTCTATTTCTTTGAATTTGCATGCGGGGTAAGCGGATATATTCTTGGTGTGAATCCATTTAATCAACCGGGTGTTGAGGATTATAAGCGAAATATGTTTGCGCTTCTTGGAAAACCGGGATATGAAAAAGAAAAAGAGGCTTTGTTATCAAGAATATAATCTTAATATTTTGAGATGTACAAATTATCAAGAAGGGGCTTGTCATTATGACAGCTCCTTCTTAGATTTTTAGACTTATTATATTAGCACGTATTTCCTGCGGACATAAACAAATTTTGTATTCTTTCGGAATTTCTTCTTTATTACAGTAATAATATTATTAAAGAATAAGATGTCTGACATAAATAGAATCTGTATCGTTAAAATGCACGTCAAGACTATAGGCTTCATAATCTATATAGTATTAGCCAGATAATAGAGTTGGCGTCATTTTTTTGTGCAATAACTTAAAAGTACTTGACGGTTTAATAACTTTTAAGTATAGTAAAAAGAAAAAAAGGGGAATGCTATTCTTGTATGAGATATACTTTTACAAAGATAAAAACGGCAATGAGCCGGTAGCTGACTATTTAACTGAGTTAGCCGGCAAGAAAGACAAGGATAGTCGTATAAAACTTAATAAAATAAGAGATTATGTAAAAATCTTAAGTGAGTATGGGACACGAGCAGGAGAGCCATATATAAAGCACCTTGACGGCAATATATGGGAGCTTAGACCTCTTAGAGACAGAATATTGTTTGTAGGATGGGTAAATGGAAGCTATGTATTACTTCATCACTTTATGAAAAAAACACAGAAAACACCGGTACGCGAAATTGAAAAGGCAAAGAGAGAGCTTGCTGATATGATAGAAAGGGGCGTTAATTATGAACAAAACAACACATGATTCTGCTATCGGCAGAAGCTGGTCCGAATTAGAGCAGGAGATTTATACTCCGGAAGAAATAGCGGAAAGCAATTTAAGAGTAGCTCTTATAGGGGAACTTATCAGAGCCAGACAGGAAAAAGGCATAAGCCAGAAAAGGCTTGAAGAATTGAGTGGGGTAAAACAGCCTATTATTGCAAGAATGGAAAAGGGAATCACAAGCCCGCAATTAGAAACTGTTTTAAAAGTGTTAGCCCCACTGGGAAAAACGCTTGCAATAGTACCAATGAAAAATAAATAACAGTATATTGAAGATTGCAATTTTAAAAGTAAATATAAAATATCAGTGATACATCACAAGGTTTTATAATATGGGTGGACAGAACATATAATCTTATGAAAAAAGAGCTGCGCGCATCGTAATGATGCAGCAGCTCTTAATAATGTTGATATAAAGTCATTAGTTAGAGATTGCGCTTACCGGGCATACACCTGCACATGTTCCACATTCAACACAAGCTGCCTCGTCAATCTCGAAATGTGAATCGCCCTCTGCAATTGCGCCTACAGGACATTCGCCTGCACATGTTCCACAACTAATGCAATCATCAGAAATCTTATAAGCCATAATACTTACCTCCTTGCTTAAAATAATAATGTTATTTTAATACATACAGGACTAAAAAACAAGACTTTTTATTATATATTGTAACAGTTCAGCCATAACCTGTATTATGAGTAATCCGCTTGCGTAAGCAGGCTTTGAAGCACAAAGTGCGAGATTGCGAGTGGCGTGGACTGAACTGTTACAATGATGCATGGCAATTAATGCATATTCATTAAAAAAGCAAAAAATTAAAAAAAAATAAAATGTTATTTTGCCGGGACACTTTTGGTGTCTCATTCGTTATATATATAACGAATGAGACAGGAGGGGTAACATGCTATTAAAAAAACAGTTGTGTTTGGTAATGTTATTTTGTTTTATTATCGGTGCGGTAATGTGTTCAGGTTGTGGTGATGAAGATAAGGCTGATTCCGGTGAAATGGAAGAAAAGTATGTATTTGAAGAGATTTCGCTCTATGATAAAGAAAATAGGGAAATATCTTTAAATGAACAGAATGCCGTTACATATCGTGAGGGAAGTATATATTATGCTACAGCAGATAGAAGTGACAACGGCAAAACTATGAATGCCGGTTCACGTATCAAACCTAAGCAGTATATTAATGAGTATGATATACGGACCGGGGAGAGTAAGCAATTGTTCATGCTAAAAGACGGTGCGTGGGGATTGGCTGAAGATGAGAATACTTACATAAGTATAGCCGGATTAAAGATAATAAATGATAGTATTATGCTTTTCTGGACGTTTAATGATGAGTCAATGCATTCCGGTATTAATGTGTTCTCAATGAATGGGGAACTTAAGGCAGAGTATGACATACATTGGCCTGATGGTGACAAAATGGCAATAGATAATGTTGTAATTGATATAGAAGGCAATTCTTATGTGCTGGGGCGTAGTGAATCATGGAAGTATATTCTTGCAAAGTTTTCCAAACAGGGAGAGTTATTGGATAATGTTAAGTTCAATGAGAGCACTTTTCCCTGGGGGATGGCACTTGATAGCAGTAGTAAGTTAGTGACTTATAACAATAACGGAGTTAGTTTTTATCCGGGAGAGCTTAACAAACCTATTGTTAATAAGGAATTTATGTATGTTAATGGAATATATAGCGGAGATGATAAATATCCTGTGTATATTAATGATGATGGCACATGCGTATCATATGACAGCAGCAGTAATAAAACGGAAGAATTGTTTCGATGGGTTGATATGGTAGGCGAAAGTATTTATGTGGACAAAGTTTTTTCAATAGGTGATGGCTGCTTTATCTGCAGAGATACAGAGGATGGATTTGACGCCGAAAAATTAAAGTATGGTATTGTAAGTAAGAAAATGGTTCCGAAGGATAAAAGGACAGTAGTTAAATATGCAGGTACAGAAGAGGAGTCATTTGCTGATTTCAACAGAACTAATAAGGATTACAGAGTTGAATTCGTAAAATATAACTATGATACATATGCGGTAGATTTATACAGGGATGTTCTTGCAGGAAATTGTCCTGACATTATTGCTACGTATGGTGAGCTTAATGAAAATGAGGCTGTTGCGTCCGGAATAGTAAGAGAGCTTAACAGTTTTATTGAGGCTGATGAGGAAATTGGAGAAGATTTTTTTGTTCCTGGGTTGCTTGAGGCTTCAAAAATCGGTGGTAAAAATTATTATCTGGGCGGGTATTTTAGTATTATAGGGTTAATCGGTGACAGACAACAGATTGGGCGTTTTGAAGATGGGATGACTATAGATGAATTTATAGAATTGTATAATACATTGGATTCGGATACCCGGTTGTTTGAAAAAACCAGTAAAGAAGGTATGGCGTATACTCTTATAGGCGGCAGTATGAACAGTTACATTGACTGGAATACCGGACAGTGCAGTTTTGACAGTGGTGAGTTCCGGTCTTTGTTGGAGTTTTGCGCAGGCTTTGACAAGGGAGAATGGGACGATGTTGTCAATGGATATGATGCTGATGAAGGTGAAAGTAATGACGGTAAAGTGCTTCTTAGTTACATTGATATCAATAGTATTCTTGCTTTAAAATCAGGTGAGTTAAGATATGGGGAGAATGGGCTGTGTATAGGATATCCCGGAGAAAATTCTGCACCTAAATTATCGGTGGGAAATATGGCTATTGCATCTTATGCAGAGCATCCCGAAGGAGCGTGGGAGTTCATAAAATATTGTATGCTTTTGGAAGATGTTAAGGAAGTGGAGTTATTACCGGTGTCTATGCAGGGGATGAACAAACATCTGGAAGATCAGAAAAAAAGTTTTGCAGGCGGTGGCGCTATGTGCTACGATGACGTTATGATAGAAAAGAGCGATTTGACTGAAAATGATATTGATACAATAATTGGTCTGGTAAAACGATCAAAATATGATGATACAAATAATGTATATAATCGATATAGTCTTATAAAAGAAGATATTGAAAAATATTTTGACGGTAAGCATAGTCTGGATGAAACTGTGAATATAATTAATGACCGGATGACCAAGTATGTGAATGAAAGAAGATAGAATCGTTACAATTATATTATGGACAGAGTTTGTGTAAATAGTACCCTTGACGTTAATTGAGGTATGATTTATACTGTTCTTCGTATAAATACCCAGATTGTGTAAGGAGGATAATAATATGCCACAGGTTAATAAAGAAATGATTATAGCTGATATCTTAAGTGTAGACCCTACTATAGCTCCTATTCTTATGGCAGCAGGTATGCATTGTATAGGATGTCCTTCAGCTCAGGGAGAATCGCTTGAGGATGCAGCTATGGTTCACGGGCTTGACGCTGATATTCTTGTGAACAGGATTAATGAATATCTCAAAGTAAAGGCAGAAAAGAAAGACTGATAGTTCATTAAAAACAGAGCAGCAATCAACGTATGTTAATTGCTGCTCTATTAAATTCAGTAAATCATTTATAATGATGAAAGTATCTGCACCGCATTATCTTTAATAATTGTATCACAGTGCTCTTTAAGGTGAGATGAAGCTGCATATGATGAACGTTCAGCCGTTCCGTATTCCAAAACCGTACTGCAGGTTTTTGCAAAATCCTCTTCGGTAAGCTCTTCCTTATGAAGAATCAGATAATATCTGTGATTGCTATTATTCTTAAATACACTATTCTTCTGATTATATACATCCGATATATCTTTAGACATATGGATAATGTCGTCAAGTGAAGTAAATGAAAATAATTTTTCAGCATCCGTATGACGTGAACTTTCAGGAATTGCTTCAACAGAAATTTTCTCTATCTGTAAAGCGTCCGGTATATCACTCTCTGCCCCGGAATCTGAAACATTGTCACATTCCGCATCTTCGACATCTTTTGTATATCTGTTAAATCTTTCTATAAGTTCTTCGGCAATACTTTTTGCGGCGCTGTTTCCGTCTTCATCACCGCTTCCTATAGAAAGCTTTGAAAACTTGTTGTTAAGTTCGTCAGGGTTATCAACCTTTGTTATAACAAGTATAAGAGTTTCCTTTGAAATAGGGATTGCTTCAATCATAAGAGGAATGTCATCAGCTTCAAAACCAAATTCGTATGAAGCCTGCTGCATCATATCTCTGAATAATGCCTTTGCTTTTTCTGAACCATAAGCCAGTTCACTGAGTTTGAGTTCGCGTTCAGCTAAGTCCTGATGGCTCAAAGTGCATCTTATCTGATTGTCACTTATTTTTTCAATTTTCATACAGGAGACACTCCTTTCTGCGACTGCATACAGCCTTTTTTATGTATAAGAAAGTATAATTTATAATATTCATAAAGTCAATAGGATTATTTGCACAATCGGATTCCAATAAATGTAAACGGTTGTTGTACATTTGCACAATAATCTCTATAGATAATTGTATATTTGGTCAATTGCAGTAATATACCTTTTTACGTATAATTTTTTTATGAGGCGCTGTGTGAACTCTGTGAAAGGGGGGACATGGTAAAGAATAATTCTGTTTGATCTTATATTCTTAAGTATATCGGTATATATCTATATATCATTCAAAGATCTTTTGCAGATAATCCCGAAAATGATTATTTTGACTGATAAAAAGAACTAAAATGTGTTCATAAACGTCTCATAATATCTTCATGGAGAGGAGTTGATATATTGCCTGTGGAACGTATACACCACAACAAACTGCGCCTTGCCATGGGCAATTAATATGGATAAGCCAAGACGAAACAACAATAAGAACGTTATGTATGAATGGATTATCAGTGAAATATGTGAGGCTGAAAAAAACGGCATACAGGTCAACGTCTGCGGCATCAGGTACTCGTCTGACGATTCACAGGAACTATATCAAGTACTCGAAGATGCCGCATATATGGAGGACTATCTCAGTGATGAGGAGGGCCATATTATTCAGATTAATTTTGATAAAATTAATCAATTGTAAATAACAATAATAATATGCAGGCAGACTGCAGGATACAAAACGGCGCAGGCATGTCTTAGAAGTTTGATGGCTGCGCAGACTAAAGGTTACTATTCACGGAACCGCAACGGCTAAAAACACACATTCGGTTAATTTATCTGAATGTGTGTTTTAATTTCCGGGTAAATATGTTACTATATAAATATATGACAAACGGAGGATATGCTAATGGACAAAAAGATAAAATTGGTTTCTGCTGTTGTAGTTGTTATAATTATCGGACTGATGACCGCATTTTTAATATATAAATTTTCGCCATCAAAAGAAGTGATGGAGCTTTCGGAGTATTATAATCTTACATCAGAGGAAGAGATGGCTGTAATTCTTCAGGATACAATATCGGATGAAAAGGGATTATATTCAGATGGTATACCTTATATCAGCTATTCGATGGTAAAAGAGTTATTTAATAAGAAGTTTTACTGGGATGCGAACGAGCATATAATGATATTAACAAGACCTCAGGAAATTATTAAGATTCAGCCTGATACGGCGGAAATAACCGTGAATAAAGGCAGTGTTGCCAAGGAATATGTTGTTGTTAAGATGCATAATGATGTTCCTTATATTGCAATGCCGTATGTTCAGGAAATGTCTGATATCACTTATAAGACATATGAGCTTCCTAACAGAATTGTTATTAAATATAAATGGGGAATTAATGAGCTTGCGGCAACAGTAAAGAAGAAAACTGTTATTAGGCTTGAGGACAGCATTAAGAGCAAGATTCTTGCTGAAATTTCACCGGGAGACGAGGTTATATGCGTAGATACTGACGAGACTATAAGCAGAGGATTTTCTAAGATTATATCGGAAGACGGAATTATCGGTTATGTTAAGACAAAAAAACTTAATGAGAGTTCGTACAGGACTACAGAATCTTCATTTGTAAAACCTGAATATGTTCATATAACAAAAGATTACGATATATGTATGGCATGGCATCAGGTTACTAATGCTTCGGCCAATGGTGGGCTCCTTAATCTTCTTAACAGCACGAAAGGAGTTAATACTATATCTCCGACATGGTTTTCCATTAAGGATAATAAAGGTAATATATCTTCTCTGGCAGACGAAACTTATGTACAAAGGGCGCATAATGCCGGAGTTGAAGTGTGGGGACTTTGCAACGACTTTAGTAAAGAGATTGATATAGCGGTAGTTTTGTCTAATACCGCAAGCCGCGAACGACTTGAAAATAAGCTTTTAAGCATGGCGATAGAATATAACCTTGATGGACTGAATATAGATTTCGAGAATATAAAGGAAGAAAGCGGAGAAGATTTCATACAGTTTGTCAGAGAGATGGCTGTTAAATGCAGCAATAACGGAATCGTTCTCTCGATAAATGACTATGTGCCTGTTTCATACAGGGAATATTATAATTACGAAGAACAGGGTGAAGTGGCAGATTACGTAGTAATTATGGCTTATGATGAACATTACAGCGGAAGCGAGGAAGCCGGTTCTGTATCATCAATAGGATTTGTAAATGATGCGGTCAGCAAAATTACAGGTATGGTAAGCGAGGAACGTGTAATTATGGCTCTTCCGTTTTATACAAGGCTTTGGAAATTGTCAAATGAAGGACTTACCTCTGCTGCATACAGTATGAGCGGAGCCCAGAGTATACTTGATGACCGGGGAGTGAAACCTTCATGGGATACCGCAACCGGACAGTATTATGCAGAATACCAGGAAGGCGGCGCGACATTCCAGATATGGCTTGAGGAAGAAAAGTCTATAGAGGAAAAACTTAAGGCTGTTACACAGAGTGGAGTTCATAATGTAAGTTTCTGGAGACTTGGATTTGAAAAAACTGAGGTTTGGAATACGGTTGCGAATTATATTAATGCTAATTAGCATTAATATAATCCATTATTCCCTGACATATGGCGGAGGCTGTTTTTTCCTGATAGGCTGTATCATTTAACAGGGACTCTTCTGAATAGTTGCTTAGGAAACCGCACTCCACTATTACTACAGGACATGTTGTATTTTTTAACAGATAATAGCTTGTATTAGCTTTAGCCTGCCTGTGATTGTCAGGATTCTGCAGACGTATAAGAGCGTTCTGGATATATTCCGCAAGGCTGCCTGAATCGTTTGTAACGCTTTCTTCACTTCCGTAATAGAATACCTGCGCACCGGATACGCTTGTGTCAGGAAAACTATTTTGATGAATGCTTATTACGAATTCAGGCTTTGTTTTTTCTATTATTTCTATTCTGTGATTGAGGTCGTCTGTTTTTTTGTTATTGCAGTCAGGTGAGCATAGTTCATTGTCATCGGTTCTTGTCATTACGACTTTACAGCCGTTTTTCTCAAGCTCGGTTTTCAGAAGAAGAGATATGGACAGGTTAATGTCTTTTTCGAGAATTCCGGTTATACCTACTTTGCCCGGATCGTATCCTCCATGTCCGGGGTCTATAACAATAGTCTTTTTTGGCTTCCATTCAGGAAGTATATTACTTACATATAATGAACATACGTTGTTAAATAACGATACCATGCCGCATGCTACAATAATAAATGCAGCTACAAGGCTTAATTTGAATTTGATATTATTCATTGCAAAGACCTATATATGGTTTTATTATAGATTATTACCGAAACTGTTTCATTATGCCTATCTAAGGCTGGACTAAACAGCAAAAATGGTATATTATATATGGTTAGTAAGGTTGTGAATTTAGTTATGCCAGATACAGTTATATATAAGATAAGCAGTGATATTACTAAAGAGGAATATGAGTATATAAAAAAAGCAGGTTCTGTAATAAGAAGCGGAGGACTTGTTGCATTTCCGACGGAGACAGTGTATGGACTCGGAGGTAATGCTCTTGACCCTAAAGCCTCCTGCCGGATATACAGCGCCAAAGGAAGACCTTCGGATAATCCTCTGATAGTGCATATTTCCGATATAAGCCAGCTTAATATGCTTGCCAGGGAAGTGCCGGATGAGGCGGTAAGGCTTACAAGCCGTTTTTGGCCGGGACCGCTTACCATTATTCTTAAGAAGAAAAAAGAAGTTCCATATGAGACTACAGGAGGGCTTGATACTGTAGCGATAAGGATGCCTGATAATCCTGTTGCACTTGCATTTATAAGGGAAGCGGGCGTACCGATAGCGGCGCCGAGCGCCAATGTGTCAGGAAAGCCAAGCCCGACTACGGCAGAACATGTAAAATACGACCTTGACGGCAGGATTGACATCATACTTGATGGCGGACCTGTTGATATAGGACTTGAATCCACTATAGTTGATATGACAGGTAAAGTGCCGGTAATACTAAGACCGGGCTACATTGATACTAATATGTTGTCGGAGGTATTTGACAAGGTGGACAGAGACCCGGCTCTTTCGGGAAATGCAGGAAAAGATGTAAAGCCGAAAGCTCCGGGAATGAAGTACAGACATTATGCACCCGAAGGTGAACTTACGATTATTTCCGGGGATGCTGATAAGGTATCAAAGCGCATTAATGAGCTGGCAGTACAGTATGATGAAGCCGAAACCGGAATCATCACTACTGCTGAGAATCGTGACAGTTATAATTATGGCAAAGTTATATGTATCGGTTCAAGGAATGACGAGCTTAGTATAGCGCACGGACTATACGGTGCACTTAGAGAGATGGACGAATATAAAATAAAGCATATATATATAGAGGGTTTTTCTGATGAAAATCTGGGAGACGCCATAATGAACAGACTGATGAAGGCTGCCGGGCACAAAATTATTTATGTATAATGATTTTTGGGATTTAGTATTTTTCGGTATGTAAAGGAAGAGTGTTTATGAAATATGACAGAATAATATTTGCAGGCAATGATAATATATGCAGAAGTGTTATGGCAGAGGCTGTTTTCAGGCAGTTATACAGAAAATATGACGATAAGCCGGAAATAATGTCAAGAGGACTTGCCGTTTTGTTTGAAGAACCGTATAATCCTAAAGCCATGCTTACTTTGAAAATGCATGGGATAGAAATTAATGAAGGTATGTCAGCGAAGCTTTCTTCGGAAGAACTTGGTGAGGGAACTTTAGTCCTTACAATGGGATTTGCGGAAAAGCTTAGAATCATAGAGGATTATGAGTACACAGAAGAAGTATACACACTGAAGGAATTTATCGGTAATGATGACGAGCTTCTGGACCCATACGGAGAAGAACTTGATATATATGAGGCCTGTTATCAGGACATATATGAAGTGATAGAGCAGGTTGTTAAAAAATTAAATGAAGAAGATATATAAGGAGGTAACGTTATGATAGCTATAGGAAGCGATCATGGTGGTTATGAATTAAAGCAGGAGATAATAGGTTATCTTGAAAAATCCGGTATTGAATATAAGGATTACGGAACATATACAGAAGACTCATGTGATTATCCTGTATATGCAAAAAAAGTCGCAAAGGCTGTTTTAAGCGGAGAATGTGAAAAAGGAATACTTATTTGCGGAACAGGAATCGGAATTTCCATTACCGCTAATAAGTTTAAAGGTATACGTGCGGCGATTTGCCACGACTGCTTCAGCGCACAGGCTACCAGAGAGCATAACGATGCCAACATAATTGCAATGGGCGCAAGAGTAGTAGGACCGGGACTGGCAGTAAAGATTGTAGATACATTTCTTCATACTGAATTTTCGGGAGAAGAAAGACACATTAACAGAATAAGGCAGATTGAGGAAGACATGGAGTGATGTGATATGAAGATAGGGTTTATCGGATGCGGCAATATGGCTAAAGCAATAATTGCCGGACTCATTAAAACGAATACATTTCTTCCTGAAGAGATAATTGCGTCGGATAATAGTGAGAAAGCGCTTTCGGATGCAAAAAATATGTACGGAATTAATACGACAGTCAATAACAGCGAGCTTGTACTTGAGTCAGAGATGATTCTTCTGGCTGTAAAGCCGCAGGTTATCGCTTCGGTAATAAATGAGATATGCGATACGGTCAGTGAAAATAAGATTATTATATCTATTGTGGCAGGACAGAGTATTGACCGAATAGAATCATTATTTGGAAGGAATATTAAGCTTATCAGGACAATGCCTAATACGCCGGCGCTTTGCGGAGAAGGAATGACTGCAGTATGCGCTAACGGCAACGTTACAGATGTTGAATTGGCATATGCGTTAAAGATACTGAGCAGTTTCGGAAAAGCAGAGGTTGTGCCTGAAAAGCTTATGGATGCTGTGGTAGCAGTATCGGGAAGTTCGCCGGCATATGTTGCAATGTTTATTGAGGCAATGGCTGACGCGGCAGTTGCAGAAGGAATGCCGCGTGCGCAGGCCTATACGTTTGCTGAGCAGGCAGTATACGGAACAGCAAAGCTTCTTATAGATACAAAGATGCATCCGGGAGAGCTCAAAGATATGGTATGTTCTCCGGCAGGAACGACTATAGAGGCAGTAAGGGTACTTGAAGAAAAGGGCATGAGAAGCGCTGTAATCGAGGCAATGAGGACTTGCGCAAATATTTCGTCTAAACTCTGATAATATAGTAGACTTTGGTTATTTTTAGTGCTATAATACACTCGGTTGATTGGGGAATATTAACAATGGGAAAAAAAATAAAGAAGCAGTCATCACCGTCAGAGATGTCTGAGGTTGCCAAAGGAATATCAATGATTCTGCAAATAGGAATCAGTATGATAGTGCCGGTTGGCTTGTGCTTATTTTTAGGGTATAAGCTTGATACATGGCTTAATAAGAGCTGCTTTATGATTATTTTTATGATTCTTGGCTTTTTGGCGGGAATCCGGAGTGTATATTCCATTACCAAGAGTTTTTATGCAAAAGATTTAAAAAAAGAAAAAGAAAATCAAAAGTATTTTTCAGATTTATACAGTGAACATGAAAAGAATAAGTCCGGAGGCGGACAAGACCCACATAAGTAGTATTGGAGGCAGATATGGAGCAGGGAATAAAGACATATCGTGAGATGGTTGCTGCAATTATAATTCAGGTAATAGTGTATTCGGCAGCCGGTGCATTTATAAGCAGACAATATGTCATGTTTCCTGTTAGTGTAGTCATAGGTGGAGCGGTTGCATTGGGAGTGCTTGGAAATATGCGCAGATGCATTGATATTTCGCTTGACCTTGACCCTGATACTGCAAAAAAATACGGCAGAAGGCAGTCTGTTGTAAGAATTGCAACGATGGGGCTGGCGTTATGTGTGTCATTCTTTTTCAGGGATTATGTTAATCCCTGGGGTGTGCTTTTGGGAGTTTTTTCATTAAAGTTTTCAGCATATCTTCAGCCGTCTGTTCACAGATGCTTTGATTTTATTAATGAAAAGGAGGATAAGAGGTAAGTGATGTCAGTATTGACCCAGGGCATGCAGGGAACCCAGCTTATGCTTAGTGACAGTGCATCTAACCTGAGCTTTTTTATTGAAGGGTATGTTAAGTTTAACCTGTTCGGACAGACACTATACATTACTACGACGCATGTGTGCCTGAGTATTGTATTTATAGCGCTGGTTGTATTTGCAATTATTGCTAACAGAGTTATACGTAAAGCTGACCCGGAAAAACCGCCTAAAGGTTTTCTCAATGTTATCGAGCTTCTTGTTGAGTCTGTAGATAACATGCTTGTAAGTTCCATGGGTGAAAAGCATGGACCGAGATTTGCTAATTATGTAGGTTCATTATTTGCTTTTTTGCTGTTGTGTAATCTCAGTGGTCTTATAGGATTAAGACCGCCGACAGCCGATTTTGGTGTTACATTCCCACTGGCGCTCATTACATGGGTTCTGATTCAGTTTAACGGAATCAGATATCAGAAAATGGGCAAACTTAAGAGTTTGTTTGAACCGATATTTTTATTCTTCCCGGTTAATGTTATCAGTGAGATATCAACACCTATTTCAATGTCGCTGCGTTTGTTTGGTAATATGTTTTCAGGAACGCTGATGATGGCATTGATATATGGTCTTCTTAAGGTATTCGCCATAGGATGGCCGGCATTTCTTCACGCATATCTGGATGTGTTCGCCGGAGCGCTGCAGGCATATGTATTCGTAATGCTTACGATGGTATTTATATATAACCAGATTGGTGAAGAAGAATAAACAAGTAAAATTATTTAAATTATTTATTTACATTTATTTTAAGGAGGATTCTATAATGGAAGGAATTTCAAGTGAAGCATTTGTATTAGGATGTTCAGCAATTGGTGCTGGTTTGGCAGTTATCGCAGGTATCGGACCTGGTGTTGGTCAGGGTATCGCAGCAGGTTACGGCGCTTCTGCAGTCGGACGTAATCCGGGCGCAAGAGGAAGCATCATGTCAACAGTGCTTTTAGGACAGGCTGTTGCCGAGACAACAGGTCTTTATGGTTTCGTAGTAGCGCTGCTGTTAATGTTTGTTAAGCCATTAATGCCGTAAATAAGCCTTTATTGATTAGAGAAAGTTTAAGAGAGGAGGCTTATAATATTGAATAGCATATTGGCAGTTCAGAATATGTCGGTTACGCTGGCAGAAGAGGGCGGCATATGGCAGAGAATATTCGGTCTTGACGCACAGACCCTTTTTGATACGTGCATTACGCTTATTGCGATGCTTATTTTGTTCATATTGCTTTCATACCTGTTATTCAATCCTGCAAGAGAGCTTATAAAGAAGCGTCAGACTCTTATAGCTAACGATATGGCTGATGCAAAGAAAGAGAAAGAAGAAGCAATTGCATTTAAAGAGGAATATGATTCTAAGCTTAAGGCAGTAAAAACCGAAGCTGATGAGATTATGAGTCAGACAAGAAAGAAAGCTAAGAAGCAGGAAAATGAGATAGTAGACGAAGCAAAAGAGGAAGCTCACAGAATTATTAAGAGAGCTGAAAAAGAAGCTGAGCACCAGAAGAGCAAGGCAAAGGATGAGATGAAGAAAGAGATTATCTCTGTTGCAACTCTTATGGCAGAAAAAATGGTTACCGTATCTATGGATGAAGCAAGCCAGAATGAGATGATAGAGAATACACTTAAGGAAATGGGTGAGAGCACATGGCAAAATTAGTATCCAAAACATATGGAGATGCTTTATTTGAACTTGCCCTTAGTAAAGATGTATTGAAAGATATATGGGATGAGGTTACTGCTGTGGGTCAGATATGGAAAGATAATGCTGACCTTGAATCACTTATGGAGCATCCTCGTATCGATATAGAAGAAAAGGTTCAGCTTATAAAGAATATTTTTGAAGGAAGAGTTTCTGATATTATGACAGGTTTTCTTGTTACGGTACTTGAAAAGGGACGTGCTTCCGAGTTAGAGAATATATTTGATTATTTTACGGACAGGGCAAGAGAATACTATAACATTGGTGTGGCATATGTTACATCTGCGGTTGAACTTAATGACAGCCAGAAAAAGCAGATTGAAAAAAGACTCATTGAAGTTACAAAGTATGTTGAGTTCGTGATGAATTACAGTGTTGAACCGAAACTCATAGGCGGAATGATTATTCGCATAGGCGACCGTGTAATGGATAACAGTATTAGGAATAAGCTTAATACATTATCCAGAACACTTACGGGTATTCAGTTAAATTAGTGAATAAGTGAAAAGGAGGGTGCTTTAGGAAAATGAATTTGAGACCGGAAGAAATCAGTTCTGTAATAAAAGAACAGATTCAGAAATACAGTACCGGATTTGAAGTTTCAGATGTCGGTACGGTAATTCAGGTAGCTGACGGTATCGCCAGAATTCATGGGCTTGAAAAAGCCATGCAGGGCGAGCTGTTGGAGTTTCCTAATGAGATATATGGAATGGTACTTAACCTTGAAGAAGACAATGTTGGTGCCGTTCTGTTAGGTGACACCAGTAATATTAATGAAGGTGACACAGTTAAAACAACCGGAAGAGTTGTTGAGGTTCCTGTAGGCGACGCAATGCTTGGACGTGTTGTTAATGCGCTTGGTCAGCCGGTTGACGGTAAGGGACCTATAGAGACAGATAAATTCAGACAGATTGAAAGAGTAGCTTCAGGTGTTATTTCAAGAAAATCAGTTGATACACCTCTTCAGACAGGTATTAAAGCTATTGATGCAATGGTTCCAATCGGACGCGGACAGCGTGAGCTTATCATCGGTGACCGTCAGACAGGAAAGACCGCTATAGCTATAGATACAATCATTAACCAGAAGGGACAGGGAGTCAACTGTATATATGTTGCTATAGGACAGAAGGCTTCTACTGTTGCCGGTATAGTTAAGACGCTTGAAGAATACGGTGCAATGGATTACACAACAGTTGTTGTATCTACAGCCAGTGAACTTGCACCGCTTCAGTATATAGCTCCATATTCAGGATGTACAATCGGTGAGGAATGGATGGAGCAGGGTAAGGACGTACTTGTTGTATATGACGACCTCAGTAAACATGCTGTTGCCTATCGTACACTTGCGCTTCTTCTTAGAAGACCGCCGGGACGTGAGGCTTATCCCGGAGATGTATTCTATCTTCATTCAAGACTGCTTGAGAGAGCGGCAAAGCTCAGCGACAAGTTAGGCGGAGGTTCACTTACTGCGCTTCCTATTATTGAGACGCAGGCAGGCGACGTGTCTGCTTATATCCCTACTAACGTTATATCTATTACAGATGGGCAGATATATCTCGAAACAGAGATGTTCAATTCAGGATTCCGTCCTGCTGTTAATGCCGGTCTGTCAGTATCGCGTGTAGGTGGTTCGGCTCAGATTAAGGCAATGAAGAAGATTGCAGGACCTATCCGTATTGAGCTTGCACAGTTCAGAGAGCTTGCAGCATTCTCGCAGTTTGGTTCTGACCTTGATGAAGATACAAGGCTTAAGCTTGCACAGGGTGAAAGAATTCGTGAGATACTTAAACAGGATCAGTATAAACCGATGCCTGTACAGTATCAGGTAATTATTATATATGCCGCAGTTAATAAGTATCTTCTTGAGATTGAGGTTGACCAGATACTTGATTTTGAAAAAGGACTGTTTGAGTACCTTGATTCAAAGTATCCTGAGATACCTTCAAATATCCGCGATGAGAAGGTTATTTCCGATGAAATGGAAGAACTTCTTAAGAAGGCTATACCTGAATATATTAAGGAGTTTAAAGGAAATTAAACCGGCATTTTGCGGATTGGAGGATTATTATGGCTACGATGAGAGATATCAAAAGGCGTAAAGAGAGCGTATCAAGCACAGGCCAGATTACAAAGGCTATGAAGCTTGTTGCTACAGTAAAGCTTCAGAAGGCGAAGAACCGTGCTGAGAGCTCTAAGCCATATTTTGATCAGATGTATAAAACGGTATCTTCTATATTGTCAATGTCAAAGAACATTACACATCCGTATATGCAGAGTAATGATTCTGCAAAGAAGGCTGTTATTGTAATTACTTCTAACAGAGGTCTTGCAGGCGGATACAATGCTAATGTTATAAAGCTTCTGACGAAGGATGAGCGTTTTTCTCCTGACAATACAGTAATATATGCCGTAGGAAAAAAAGGTGCTGCTACATTTAGCCGGCTTGGATATGAAATAAAAGAGGATTATTCAGAAGCAATCAATTCGCCGTTATTTGCAGATGCAGTAGATATAGGACGTACTGTTCTTTCTGCATATGAAAACGGTGAATTTGGTGAGATATATCTTGCATATACAGTGTTTAAAAATACTGTAACCCATATTCCGACTCTGCTTAAGCTTCTTCCTATGAGTGTAGAGGAAGAAAGCGCTTCAGAAGATGAAAAGGTTTCCGATATTGATAAGCTTACGCTTATGAACTATGAACCTGAAGCAGAGGAAGCGCTTGAGATGATAGTTCCGAAATATATTAACAGTCTTGTATTCGGGGCTTTAGTTGAGGCGGTAGCGAGTGAGAACGGAGCAAGAATGCAGGCTATGGATTCTGCTACTAATAATGCAGAGGATATGATAGCGGATCTTACACTTAAATATAACCGTGCAAGACAGGGAGCGATTACTCAGGAGCTTACCGAGATAATTGCAGGTTCGGCAGCGGTTGAATAATACTTTGATAAGCCATTTATATGTGGCAGAATGGAGGAAATAATGGCAGAAAATATAGGTAAAATCACCCAGATAGTCGGTGCTGTCCTTGATATAAGATTTTCTACCGGAGTTCTCCCTGAGATACATGATGCAATCGAGGTTAAAACTAACGACAGCAAAAAGCTGGTGTTGGAGGTTGCGCAGCATCTGGGAGATGATACTGTACGCTGTATAGCTATGGGTCCTACAGACGGACTTGTTCGCGGCATGGAAGCAGTAAGCACAGGAGCGCCGATTACAGTTCCTGTCGGAGAGTCAACACTTGGACGTATGTTTAATGTATTAGGTGAGCCGATTGATGAAAAGCCGGCGCCTAAGGCAGAAGCATATCATCCTATTCATAGAAAAGCGCCAAGCTTTGAAGAGCAGTCAACCACTACTGAGATACTTGAGACAGGTATTAAGGTAGTTGACCTTCTCTGCCCATATCAGAAGGGTGGTAAAATAGGTCTGTTCGGAGGAGCCGGAGTTGGAAAGACGGTTCTTATTCAGGAGCTTATTACTAATATTGCTACAGAGCACGGCGGATATTCTGTATTTACCGGTGTTGGTGAGCGTACAAGAGAAGGTAACGACCTTTATTATGAAATGATTGAATCCGGCGTTATTGATAAGACAACAATGGTATTCGGTCAGATGAACGAGCCGCCGGGAGCAAGAATGAGAGTAGGTCTTACAGGACTTACTATGGCAGAGTATTTCCGAGATAAGGTTGGAAAGGACGTGCTTCTGTTCATTGATAATATATTCCGTTTTACACAGGCAGGTTCAGAGGTGTCAGCGCTTCTCGGACGTGTGCCTAGTGCGGTTGGTTATCAGCCGACGCTTCAGACGGAGATGGGCGCTCTTCAGGAGAGAATTACATCTACGAAAGACGGTTCAATAACATCTGTTCAGGCTGTATATGTGCCTGCCGATGACCTTACAGACCCGGCTCCTGCAACGACATTTGCCCACCTTGATGCAACAACGGTTCTTTCACGTTCTATCGTTGAGCTTGGTATTTATCCTGCTGTTGACCCGCTTGAGTCTACATCCAGAATACTTGACCCAAGAGTAGTCGGTGAAGAGCATTATAAGGTTGCCAGAGGAGTTCAGGAAATTCTTCAGAAGTACAAAGAATTGCAGGATATTATCGCTATTCTTGGTATGGATGAGCTTTCAGAGGATGATAAACTTTTGGTTGCAAGAGCAAGAAAGATACAGAGGTTCCTGTCACAGCCGTTCCATGTAGCTGAACAGTTTACGGGACTTCCGGGACAGTATGTACCGCTTTCTGAAACTATACAGGGATTTAAAGAAATAATCGAAGGAAAACATGATGATATTCCTGAGAGTTATTTCCTTAATGCAGGTAATATTGACGACGTCCTTGCAAGATATAATAATAAATAATGTAAGGGGGTATAAGTATGGCAGACAATAAGACATTCAGACTTCGTGTTATTGCTCCTGAGCGATTATTCTATGAAGGTGATGTTGATATGGCTGAGCTTAATACCACTGAAGGTGAGATAGGTATTTTGCCGGAACATATTCCGCTTACAACAATTGTTGCACCCGGCGTACTTAAGATTACTAAGGGTGAAGAAATAAAGGAAGCTGCGCTTCTTGAAGGATTTATGGAAGTAAAGAAGGATTCGGTTACAATTCTTGCGGAATCCTGTGAATGGCCGGAGGAGATTGATGTAAACCGTGCCAATGAGGCGAAGATTCGTGCTGAACGAAGAATTAAGAGCGGAGATTCACAAGTCAATATGACCCGCGCAGAAGCAGCTCTTAAGAGGTCTCTTACAAGACTTAGCCTTGCTTCAAAATACAAATAATACAAAATAATGATGCTTTAGCATTAATGATTTTCAAGCGTTAATGCTAAAGCATTATATTTATAACAGAACGAGTAGGACTAAGCCTACTCGTTTTAGTTATGCTATTTGGGTGTAACATTGTCTGAATTCTGTGAATCGGTATTCTGTATAGATTCTATGGAATATCCGTTCGTATTGGAGTCTGAACTGCCGTATTTTTCTTTTACAAGAGGAAACATATATATTATAATACATGTCATAATAATAATTATGAATATCGAAATGGAACATAATAACGTACTGTGCTCCTCTTTAAATGCATAATATGCGGGAACTTTAATTTTATTGTCATCTTTATCAGACTGCTTAAAAATCCTGCAAATAAAGCATCTAAACTTTTTGATATTCAATTGTTATCATCCTTTCTTATATCTTAAAATAGTAAAAATTATTTAACGGTAAATGTGCCGTCAGGATGGCATGTAAGACTAATTGTATTAGAAAAACTTCGAATACGCGTAGAACCCATGTAAAATTCGGAAACACATGATGCATATGCGGTAGCGCCGCTGCGGGATGACGAGAGGTGTAATAATTTCCAGCAGCTGTTATATGATTTTGCTTCTACGTCAGCGCTGTTACATTTCGCAGTAGTTCCGTTATAAGTGAAATTCCCCATAACTTTAAGATACCACATAAGCTTACCGTCATCATTATAATACTTGGTAATACCGGTTTTATTCACGTTATAGGTTAATGCATATGGAGAAATGACAGGTTCATCTTCGGGTATTAAAGTTGTTACAAGATAGCTTCCGTCGTCAAAATATGTAATAGAAGTATTATTGTCCTGTGCTAATGCAGGTGTAGATGATATTGTAATTGACAGGGCTGCCAATAAACAGGTGATAAATGTTTTGATTTTCATAAGTGACTCTCCTTTAACTGTTAGCTTAAAAATATGGTTTAATAATAAAATGTTGTAGTGTTGGTTATAGTAGAATAATTAGATTCGCCATATAACCACATCCTAGTACAAATATTAGCAGCTAAAGTAAGCATAATAAAAATAAATAAGATATATACGCATGTGCGAATTGTTTTAGAAATGCGCAGACGCTTAGTTAAGTATGTAATATCGACATTAGTATAGTAATCATTGATTAATTCAGAAGGATTACCTAATGTCTCAACAAGATATTCATATGTAATAGCATCGTATGATGAATCGAGTTCAATGATACGTAGCTTAGTATTCCTAAGAAGATTACGTTCATAACTTCCTCTTATAGGAATAAGCACTTTAATATCCTTATAGTATTTTCTTGATGCCTTTGTCATAATTTAGAACAGTCCTTTTGTACAATTATTCGTGATGTAATATACCTTCAATACCCTGGATTGTCTGGTAATATTCATCTAATAGTTCAGTAAGCCGTTCCTTGCCTTTGGGTTCAAGATGGTAATATACCCGTATAAGGCGTTTGCCGGACTGCTTTTTATAATCTGATATAAAACCATTGTTAATCAGCCTATAAACAGCAGGGTATAAAGAACCCTCGGGAAAAGATATGATACCTTTCGACAACTCCTTAATAAGTTGGGAAATCTGGTAAGCATAACAATCCCCATTAGTATCCAGAATATGAAGTATTAGCATTTCACATGAACCGCTTTTAAAATTATTTCTTGCTGCCATAAATTAATCACCCGTGTTCGTTAATATAATATCATGAATATTTATAAAAGTAAATACCTAGGGAAACGCTGATTAATCCATGCATTTCCTCATGATTTTTGGTACAATATAGGTAT